>Ga0316197_10000289_pt1 | contig 35685 bp, 29 predicted proteins | sample OudBiesiAoxic_MG_FD_204939 | JGI IMG/M metagenome (GOLD analysis project Ga0316197, IMG submission 204939) | Coastal sediment microbial communities from Oude Bieten Haven, Netherlands - site A oxic | ecosystem: Environmental > Aquatic > Marine > Coastal > Sediment | place: Netherlands... | reverse complement strand
GTCGAGTGCAACATGGGGGGTGTTGTCACTGCGATATGTGGCGCTCGTGATCTGGATCACAAGCACATGTGAAAGTATGCACGTGAATGGGTGATCTGGCAAGCAGATTCCAGAGATACTCGCTATCGTTTTTTGTGATGGACGTCCGACAGCTCTCTGCAATCGTCGCGATTGCCGATCACGGGACCTTCTCGGCGGCAGCGCGTTCGCTGTTCACCGTACAGTCGAACGTCTCCGGGCACGTCTCTCGACTGGAGAAGGAGCTCGGCGTGGTGCTCGTCGACCGTGCGCAAGGCGGCCTCACCGAAGACGGATTCCGAGTCGTCGAACGGGCACGACGCGTGCTCAACGAGATCGAGGACATCACCTCCGACATGACGAGCCGCCACGACAAGGTGTCCGGACACACCCGGATCGGCGTGATCGGGACGACCGCTCGATGGCTGACCCCATCGCTCCTGCGCCAGTTGGCCCTCGACCATCCCAACGTACGCGCCGTCATCCGCGAGGGAGCGTCGTCGTCGCTCGTCCCAAACGTGATGTCGGGCGAGCTCAATGCTGCGGTGATCCACCTCCCCGTCGACGAACCCGAACTGGTCGTCGAACCGCTGTTCGCGGAGGACCTGTTCCTCTTGGTCGATGATCAACACCGCCTGGCCGGCGCGGGCACGGTGGCCATCGACGAGCTCGACGACGAACCGCTGCTCCTCCCGCCGACCGGATCGGCGTTACGGAAGGTGCTCGATCGATCGGCAGCAGCGAACGACGTCTCGCTGCGTCCGCAAGCCGAAATCGACGGCGTCCGACTCCTGGCCTCGCTCGCACTCGACGGGTTCGGGGCCGCCATCGTCCCTGCCACCGCCGTCCCGACCTGGCTGACCGGTGCGTTCCGGCGGGTCAACGTCCCTGAACTCCCCCGACGCGTGGTCGCTTCCATTCGTCGCCGTCGCCCGACGCCCAGCGCACCGACCCACGTCGCGCTCGACACCTTGAGCCGAGTGATCGCCGAACAGGGCGAGCAGCAGCCGGGAGTCCACCCGGAAACCGGCGCCCTGCCGACGCCCCGCTCCGGCTGAGTCGGCGGCACCGCAGCGTGCGGTACGGTGAGGCGCGATGACCGATCTCGATGATGCCGTCGACACGTTCGGCCTGAACCGTTTCGTTCCCGGCCTCGCGCAAACCGAGCTTCGGTCGTTCGTCGACGACGACCGGGGCATCCCGAACCGATCCGTCATCTGGGTCGAGTTCGAAGAGAGCGACGACCCCGCAAGACTCGATGAAGCAACCGGATTCCAGCTCGAGTCCGGGATCGCCGCCGCACTCGACCAGCGGATTCCAGTCGTGATGGTCATCTCGACCAGCGGCACCGACATCGAGCAGGGCATGGCTGCGCTGAGTGGTTGGGGACGCGTCGCGAGCCGGCTCACCGCCTGCTCAGGGGTGATCCCAACCATCGTCATCGTCGACGGTCCGGCAGTCTCGGGACCCGCGCTACTCCTGGGGGTCGCAGACTTCACGATCATGACGGAGCGCTCGTCAGCGTTCGTCAACGGTCCGGTGATGGTCGAGGAATATACGGGTGTCGCCATGGACGCTGACGAGCTGGGTGGGTCGGCGAGTCACGCTCGTTACACCGGGGTCGCAACGTTCGTCGTCCCCGATCGGGCGGCCGCTGCGCGTGCTGCGGTCGATCTGCTCGGCTACCTTCCCGACAGCGTCGACGCCGAACCCGCCCGCTGGCCGATTTCCGATCCCGGCGACCGGCCGTGTCCGGAGGCGGGCGCGCAGATCCCCGAGTCCTCGACCGGAAGCTACGACGTCCGAAAAGTGGCCGCTGCGATCGCCGACGAGGACTCACTGCTCGAGATCCGGGATCGATGGGCGGCGAACGCCGTGACCGCATTCGCGACCATCGACGGCCGACCGGTCGGGATCCTCGCCAACCAGCCGATGGTGCTCGCCGGAACCCTCGATATCCCCGCCTCGCAGAAGGCGGCCCGCTTCATCGCGTTCTGTGACGCGTTCAACCTCCCGATCATCACCCTCGTCGACACCCCTGGCTTCTATCCGGGCAAGGACTTGGAGTGGCGCGGCATGATCCGACACGGCGCGCAGCTCGTCTTCGCCTACGCCCGCGCCGATGTCCCACGCATCTGCGTCATCCTCCGCAAGAGCTACGGCGGCGCCTACATCGTGATGGACTCGAAGACGATGGGCAACGATCTGTGCCTGGCCTGGCCGTGGGCCGAAATCGCCGTGATGGGCGCCGGCCAGGCGGCGGCCATCCTGGCGCGTCGGGCGAGCCCCGAGGAGAAGGCCGATTTCGAAGCCGACTACGCAGAGCGCCTGCTCAACCCCTACGTCGCGGCCGAGCGCGGCTTCATCGATGCGGTCATCGACCCGGCCGACACCCGAGCCGAGATCAGCGCCGCGCTCGAGGTGCTCGCCGACAAGCGTGAGACGCTCGTCGAGCGCAAACACGGCAACTCACCGTTCTGAGCCGCCAGCGGGTCGTGCTCAGACGCCGCAGCCGCCACCACCGACTCGGTTCAGACGACCTCCTTGGAGCGCGTACACCGACATGCCGGCCGACTCCCAGAAACGGTCGCGGACCATGACCTCCATCGTGCCGTCACCGTTGAGATCGGCGATGGCGGCGATCGTCAAGCGGCCGATGGACGGGAAGTCGACCGGATCCTCCATCACGTAACCGACCAGCAGTTCGTCCACGACCGATCCGTCGGCGGAGGGGTAGCGGACGTAGATACCCGTGAAGTCGTTCTCAGCTCCGAAGTTCGGCTCAGTGATCCGTTCGTAGGTGATCAGGACTTCCTCGACACCGTTGCCATCGAGGTCGGCCCGGACCGACTGGACCACCGACCCCTCCGCCGCTGTCGGCGTTCCGGCGAAGAAGCGTTCGCCGATCTCCGCGTACTCGGTGTTCTCGAGGCCGACCTGACGAACCTCGCGCGGCTGGAGCGGCCAATCAGCGGTCACGGCGACGGCGTCGTAGCCGAGACTGACCGGCGTGTCGGGAATGAGCGGCGCCCCCGGGATCAGCGGCCCGGCCTCGTCGCCGATGCAGTAGGGCTGCTCGGGACCGAGCTCGAGACCGGATACGACGGCTTCCGGCCCGTCGGGAAGATCGAGGCTGGTCAGCGCCACCGAGCCGATGTCGGGAATCGGCGGCGGGATCAATTCGAAGTCGTCGGTGACTGCGATCTCTTTCCAGGACGTCCCGTCCCACCAGCCGAGTGGGACCCAGGGGGTCTCCGCACCGCTCCCGGCGTAGAACACCGCCGTCCGGTCCGTTGCCCTACCGGACGAAGGCGGCTCGGTCACCAACGGTTCCGTGTCGGGCGTCTCCGTGACCGGAACCGCGTCGGGTGGCTCCGTCGCCGGCGGTTCCGTCACCGGCGCATCAGTGGCCGATGTCTCCGTCGCCGGAACGCTCGCCGACGAGTCGTCGGTCGTCGCCGGCTCGGTGGTCGGGGGTTCGACCGTCGAGCCCCCGGCCTCACCTGCTGTACCGTCGGTTTCGGCGCCGCCCGATTCGGTCGTGCCGCACGCAACAAGCATGGCGGTGAGCAGGAACGGGGCGAGGCGGCGCATGACGTCATTGTCGCACTCGCCGACGGTCGCCGATACCGGATTTCCCGAGACCGGCTGGTCGATGTTGATCCGTCGATATCGCTCGTCTCGTTGAGGCTGCAAGCGAGGTGAGCAGTTAACGTGCGATCGCGGTCGGAGATGATCCTGCGACCGCTCGAATTCCGACCCAGGAGCCACGGAGGAAGCCACGTGCCTGACACCATCACCATTACCGACGACCGAACTGGGAAGACCGTCACCGTCCCGATCGAAGGTGGCGTCTTTCCGTCGTCGGCGCTGCGTGAGCTCGATCCGAGCCTGTACATGTACGACCCGGCATTTCTGTCGACCGCCGCAACGCAGTCCGCGATCACGTACCTCGACGGGACCAATGGGATCCTCCGGTACCGCGGCTATCCGATCGAACAATTGGCCGAGCACTCGACGTACCTCGAGGTCGCGTATCTGCTGATGAACGGCGAATTGCCGACGGCGGAGCAGCTCGCCGTCTGGACCCACGAGGTCACCAATCACACGTTCATCCATGAGAACATGCGCAAGCGGTTCGTCGACGGCTTCCACTACGACGCTCATCCGATGGGAATGTTCGTGTCGGCCGTGGCCGCGCTGGGCACATTCTACGACGGCGCCAAGGACATCGAGGATCCAGCGGCCCGCCAGCACCAGGCGATGCGCCTGATCGCCAAGAGCCCGACGATCGCCGCGATGATGTACCGGTTCTCGGTCGGACTTCCGTTCAATCAGCCCGACAACGACTTGTCCTACGCAGCGAACTTCCTGAACATGATGTGGAAGATCGGTGACTACGAGGTCGATCCGGCGCTCGAGCGGGCGATGGACATTCTGTTCATCCTCCACGCCGACCACGAGCAGAACTGCGGGACGACTGCGATGCGGGTGATCGGCTCCAGCCACGCCGATCCGTACTCGTCGGCTGCCGGTGCCGCCGCCGCGCTGTACGGCCCCCGCCACGGCGGTGCGAACGAGGCCGTGATCAGGATGCTCACCGAGATCGGTTCGACCGAGAACGTGCCGGCATTCGTCGAGTCGGTCAAGAACGGCGAGGGCCGCCTCATGGGCTTCGGCCATCGGGTGTACAAGAACTTCGACCCGCGGGCAACAATCATCAAGAAGGCCGCCTACGACGTGTTCGAGGTGACCGGCCAGAGCCCGCTGCTCGACATCGCGCTGAAGCTCGAAGAGACCGCGCTCGAGGACCCGTACTTCGCTGAGCGCAAGCTGTACCCGAACGTCGACTTCTACTCAGGGCTCATCTACCAGGCGCTCAATTTCCCGGTCGAGATGTTCACCGTGCTGTTCGCGATTCCGCGGATGTCGGGTTGGCTTGCGCACTACGAGGAGTTGCTCGACGAGGGCCAGAAGATCAGCCGTCCTCGCCAGTGGTACACCGGCGCTGGTGAGCGCGATTACGTCGCCATCACCGACCGCTGACCGTCACGTCACGGGTCTGACCCATCGCGTCACGCGTCACGTCACGGGTCTGACCCATCGCGTGACGCGTCACGTCACGGGTCTGACCCATCGCGTGACGCGAGAAGTCTGAAGTACCCCGTCGTCACTATGGCGACATGGGCAGAGCGCAACGAAACGACCCGGCTGGGGCATGGCACCACATCATGAGCCGAGGTGTCGATCGACAACCCATCTTCTTCGATGTCGAAGATCGCTTGTTGTTCGGGGATCTCATCGGCGAGACCGTGGACCGATTCGGGATCGAGATCCATGCGTACTGCCTCATGACGAATCATTTCCATCTCCTCGTGAGATGCCCTCGCCGCGGCGTGTCAGATGCCATGCAGTGGCTCCTGTCGATGTTCGCGACACACGTCAACCGGCGACAGGAACGCGTCGGCCACCTCTTTGGTGGTCGATTCATCTCACGTCTTGTCACCGATGTCGGCTACCTCGCCAATGCCGTTCGGTACATCCATCTCAATCCCGTCGCCATCGACGGAGTCGAACGGCCCGACCACTACCGCTGGTCAAGTCATCGCACCTACCTTGCGCTCCGGCCTGCTCCCCCATGGTTCGAAACCAGAACAGTCTCAGCGTGGTTCTCGAGCCCCTGTGACTTCCACAGCTTCGTATGCGCCCCCATCACGACCGGGCTCCCGGCGTCGCTTCGCCAATCCAACGCGAGCGATCTGGTCGACGCGATCGATCTCGTGCTCTCCGAACTGTCGCCCGTGAGGGCTCGAGGATTGATGGCCCAACGGCGCGCCATCGCCTTAACGATCGCAGAGGCGTCCCCAGAGTCGGTGCGCGGGGAGATCTACACCGCCTTGAGAATTTCATCGGGCGGCGCCCAGCGCTCCGCCAGGTACCGAGCACTTCGAATGCGCGCGTCCGATCCGTTGGTCGACGCGATGGTCGATCGCACGCGACTCCTCTTCGCCTCTGACCTCGCCACGCCGCACGCAGCCTGATTCGCGTGACGGGATGGGTCAGACCCGTTACGTGACGCGTGATGGGATGGGTCAGACCCGTTACGTGACGGTCAGAGGGAGGCGAGGATCGAATTAAAGGTCGCGCTGGGACGCATGATGCCCGAGGCCTTGTCCTCGTCGGGCTTGTAATAGCCGCCGATGTCTGCCGGCTCACCCTGCACGGCGAGCAACTCGTCGGCGATGGTCGCCTCGTGCTCGCCCAACGCCGCAGCGAGCGGGGCGAATCGAGCGGCGACCTCGGCGTTCTCGGTCTGCTCGGCGAGCGCCTGCGCCCAATACAGCGCGATGTAGAAATGGCTGCCCCGGTTGTCGATCGACCCGAGGCGACGGGCCGGCGATTTGCCGTTCTCGAGCAACCGCCCGGTGGCCGTATCGAGTGCGTCACCGAGCATCCGAGCCGCATCGTTACCGGTCACGTCGGCGAGATGCTCGAACGAGACGGCCAATGCGAGGAATTCGCCGAGGCTGTCCCAGCGCAGATAGTTCTCCTTCACCAGCTGCTGTACGTGCTTCGGGGCCGAGCCGCCCGCACCGGTCTCGAACAGGCCACCGCCGTTGAGCAGCGGCACGATCGACAGCATCTTCGCGCTGGTCCCGAGCTCGAGGATCGGGAACAGGTCGGTGTTGTAGTCACGCAGGACGTTGCCCGTGACCGAGATCGTGTCCTCACCGCGACGCATGCGCTCGAGCGAGTATTTCGTCGCCTCCGTCGGCGCCATGATCTCGATGGTGAGGCCGTCGGTGTCGTGGTCACCGAGGTACGCGTCGACCTTCTCGATCAGCTGCGCATCGTGCGCACGGTTGGCGTCGAGCCAGAACACGGCGGGCGCCCCAGAGGCCCGGGCACGGGTCACTGCCAAACGGACCCAGTCGCGGATCGGCTCGTCCTTGACCTGGCAGGCGCGGAAGATGTCGCCGGTCGAGACGCTGTGCTCCATCAACACCTTGTCGTCGGCAGTGACGACGCGCATCGTCCCATCCCCCGGCGCTTCGAAGGTCTTGTCGTGGCTGCCGTACTCCTCGGCCTTCTGGGCCATGAGCCCCACGTTGGGCACGGTCCCCATCGTCGCCGGGTCGAAGGCGCCGTTCGCGATGCAGTCGTCGATCGTCGCCTGGTAGATCCCGGCGTAGGACGAGTCGGGGATGACCGCCTTCGCATCCTGGCGTTCGCCGGCCTTGTTCCACATCTTCCCCGAATCACGGATCATGGCTGGCATCGATGCGTCGATGATGATGTCGCTCGGCACGTGCAGGTTGGTGATGCCGTTGTCGGAATCGACCATGGCGAGATCAGGTCCGGACTCGAACGCGGCATCGAACGCCGCTTCGATCTCGGCTCGCTGGTCGACCGGCACCGCGTCGAGCGCTGCGAGGACCCCACCCAGACCGTTGTTCGGGTTCGCCCCGGCGGCGCGCAATACGTCGCCGTACTTGGCGAAGACATCGGCGAAGAAGACCTCGACGGCATGCCCGAAGATGACCGGATCGGAGACCTTCATCATCGTCGCCTTCAGGTGGAGCGAGAACAGCACACCCCGCGCCTTGGCGTCGGCCACCTGTTCGGCAAGGAACGACCGCAACGCCGAGACGCTCATCACCGTCGAGTCGATCACTTCGCCGGCGAGCAACGGGAATTCGGGCTTCAGGACGGTCACCGCACCATCGGCACCGACGTGCTCGATTCGAACCTGCGTCGGCGCGTCGACGGTCACCGACTGCTCGTTGGACGCGAAGTCGCCAGTACCCATGGTCGCCACGTGGGTCTGAGAATCACTCGACCACGCCCCCATCGAGTGCGGGTTCTTGCGGGCGTACTCCTTGACGGCCTTGGGCGCCCGCCGGTCGGAGTTCCCCTGGCGCAGCACCGGGTTGACAGCCGACCCCAGCGCGACGCTGTACTTCGCACGGGTTTCCTCTTCCTCGGGTGTCTGCGGATCGCTCGGGAAGTCGGGCAGGTCGTACCCGAGCGCCTGCAACTCCGTCACTGCCGCCACGAGCTGCGGGATCGATGCCGAAATGTTCGGCAGCTTGATGATGTTGGCACCGGGGGTGAGCGCGATCTCACCGAGTTCGGTGAGCGCGTCAGGGACCCGCTGCTCGTCGGTCAATCGATCGGGGAACTGCGCGAGAATTCGACCCGCGAGGGAGATGTCACGCGTGTCGACCTCGACGCCCGCTGCGGATGCGAACGTCTTCACGATCGGGAGGAACGAGTAGGTCGCCAGCGCCGGCGCCTCGTCGGTGATGGTGTAGATGATCGTGGACTCGGTCATGTCGGTGGCTCGTTTCGTCGGGGGCGCCAGAAGGCGGGTTCGCAGGTTGACAACGCGAACGTACTTGTCTTGTACTTGTATACACCTTAGCGGTTGCAGCGTGCGTGCCCGACCGCCAAATCTCCACTTCGACCTTCGAGACACCTACCATCGTTGACGATGGACTTTTCTTGGACTCCCGAGCAGGTCGAGTTGCGGATGCACGCCCGCAAGGTCGCGGCCGAAGCGGTCGAACGCTACGGACGGCACAACGATTCGTGGATCAACGGCTTCTCGAAGGAATTCGCGAGGGACATGGCCGCACAAGGTTGGATCGGAATGACCTGGCCCGCCGAGTACGGCGGCGGTGGACGCCCCGACATCGACCGACTGATCGTCGGCGAGGAACTCATCGCCGCGGGCGCGCCGATCGCCGCGATGTGGTTCGCGGACCGGCAGATGGGCCCGACCCTCATCAACTACGGCACGGCGGACCAACAGGCCGAGTTCCTCCCCGGCATGCTCGCCGGCGAGACCACGTGGTGCATCGGGATGTCCGAGCCCGACTCCGGGTCCGACCTTGCCTCGCTCTCGACGACCGCAGAGCGCGACGGCGACGACTTCATCATCAACGGGCAGAAGATCTGGACGTCGTTCGGTGAAGCAGCCGACTACTGCTATCTGATCTGTCGAACAGATGCGTCGGGGCCGCCTCACCGCGGGATCAGCGAGGTGATCGTCCCGATGGACACGCCGGGGATCGAGGTCCGCCCGATCACCGACATGACCACCAACCGACATTTCTGCGAAGTGTGGTTCAGCGACGTCCGGGTCCCGGCTGCCAATCTCGTTGGCGTCGAAGGCAACGCGTTCAAGCAGACCATGGCGCAGCTCGAACATGAGCGCGGCGGGATCGATCGCCTCGTCTCGAACCGAGCGCTGTACGAACTGGCGGTGTCGCAGGCGGATCACGCTGACGTTCGCGTCCGTCAGGAGATCGCCCGGCTCGAGACCGGCTACGTCCTCGGACGGATCCTGGTGACTCGCGAGGTGTTGCGTCAGGCTCCGACGGGTTTCTCCGCTGCGACGAAGTGCTTCTGTACCGAGCACGAGCAGGCGGTTGCCTCGTTCGTCGCCCGCGCGTTGGGCGCCGACGCCATGCTCTGGGACGAGGTCGGGCGCGGCCTGGCCTACGATCCGGCATACACGATCATGGGCGGGACGTCGAACATCATGCGCAACATCCTCGGCGAACGAGTCCTCGGCCTGCCGCGCGAGCCACGGTGACCTCGGACCCCTACCGATGACCACGCGACCGTACTTCTGGAGCTTCGAACTCCCCGAGGCGACCATCGGCGCGTTGCACTGGGAGGGCATCGAGGGAGCGCCCACCGTGTTGGCGATCCACGGCATCACCGCGAATGCATGGCACTTCGATCCACTCGCCCACCGACTCGCCGGCGGCGCGGAGCTGATCGCTGTCGACCTCCGCGGTCGCGGCCGAAGCCACACGTGCAGCGGCCCGTTCGGTATCCGGCGCCATGCCGCCGACGTCGTGCGCATCGTCGGCGAGCTCGGTCGCCCGGTGACGGTCGTCGGCCATGCGATGGGTGCCTACGTCGCCCTGATGGCCGCCGAACACGCGCCCGATCTGTTCCGCAACGTCGTCCTCGTCGACGGCGGTGCGCCGTTGCCGGACGTCGTCGACGACGACGTCGACGCTGCACTCGAAGCGACACTCGGTCCGGCGATCGCCCGGCTCCGCACCACCTGGCCCGACCGCGTGTCGTACCAGACGATGTGGTCGCAGCACCCGGCGTTCAGCGACGGACTCGGCATCGACCTCGAACGCAATCTGCTCGCCGACCTCGTCGAAGTTGACGGTGGGTTCCGTACGGCGGTGAACGAGGCTGCGGTGATGATCGACGGCCGAGACCTCCTCGTCGATGACGCCGTCCGCTCGCTGCTCGCCTCTCGGAACGAGCCGACGACTGTCCTCCGCGCCCCGAACGGGCTGATGGGGACCCCGCCACCGTTGATCGCCGACGATGTCGTTGCAGGGCTTCCGCAACACCATTGGGTCAACGTGCCGGATACGAACCACTACACGATCCTGCTGGGGCCGGTCGGCGCAGCTGCGGTGGCCGACGCGTTGCGGAACGAATTCCTCGACGACTGACCGGCTACGAACGCGGCAGGTCGGCCTTGAGCACGATGTCGTCGACCGACCCGTTCCCGACGTCGCCCAGGACGACCCTGAACGCGATGGCATCGTCGAGGGCCACGCCACCCCAGAGCGTGACGCCATCCCCCTCAGCGAACGTCCCGGCTGAGACCTCGTTTCCGTCGGCAAGCACCACACGGCCCTCGTAGTAGAGGCCGCCAGCTCGCCGCGGCAGCGTGACCGCATCAACGTCGATCTCGATGCCTGCATCTCGCTCGGTGACGGTGATCTCACCACCTTCGACGTCGACCAGCGCACCTGTGGGGACCAACTCGACGGTGAAGTCGGGTTGCTCCGGGTTCCCGCTCGCAGCGCTCAGCCCCACGATCGCCACGAACAGCACAGTGACCGCACCGGCAAGTCCGAACAGCACAGGTCGGAGCCCGCGGCTCACCCGGGACACCTCGGCGGGCCGCTCACCGCTCTCGTCGTCCGCTGCCTCCGGCTCCCCGACGACCGCCTGGACCACCCGCTCGACGAACTCGGTGTCGACCTCGACCCACACGTCTGGATCGGCGAGCGCGGCGATGACGATTTCGGGTTCGCCGAGATGCGACAGCCGTCGCTGGAGACGCAGTTCGTGTCGTGCGAGTTCGTCGTCCAGTTCGGCAGAGCCGGCGAGGTGATGCTCACGAAGGCCCGCTCGCGCCGGCGGATCGATCGCTGCGATCGCCATGGCGAGCTCCCACCGCTGCTCGTCGACGGCTCCCGCATGCTCAGCGACCATCGCGGCCAGCCACGGGGCGAAGTCGTCACCGGGGCGAAGCGGACGCTCCGCCGCCGCCACAAAGACGTCGAACGCCACGTCCGCAGCTGATCGTCGACCAACCGCAGGAACGGCAGACGCCGTCACGGCAGGACCGTAGCGGTCCACCAGTGAGCGGACAGCCGCCGGGTCACGCGACTGGAGGCGTTGCGCAAGCTCGGTATCGGCCGCGATGACGGCCGCGGGTCGGAACTCCTGCACAGCAGCAGCGTACGGGCGCCCTCGGCAGGAATCGAACCTGCGACCGTGTCATTAGAAGTGACGTGCTCTATCCAACTGAGCTACGAGGGCAAGGCCGAAATGGTACCTACTCGGCATCGACGTTGGCGGACGTCTGGGTCCCGTCGTCGCCGCGGGAGGATCCGGCTCCGCCGGGTCCGGCGTTGCCCTCGATGAACGCAGCCTCGTCGAACGTCTGGCGTGCACCGTCGACGTCGAACCACCCGAACGACGATCCCCCTGAAGCGCCGGCGCCCTGGTCGGCAGCGGCGCCGGTACCCGCCGCTCCACCGTCGCCACCCGTGCGTCCCGAGCCGTCACTCCCGTCGCCACCGGCGTTTCCACCGAGGCCACCGTCGGCGCCGCTCCCACCGGCACCACCTCGGATGGTGCTGGCACGCACCTCGACATCGTCGACCCCAGCGGTGAGCAGTCCATACGAGGGCCCACCGGCCCCGCCACCACCGTGACCGCCGGCGCCACCAGCGCCACCACCGCCGGCGCCACCGCCGGCACCACCGTCACCGACGATGAACCCGGTGGCGCCTGCGGCGCCGAAACCACCGCTTCCGCCGGCACCACCGAATCCGGCCCCAGCACCGCTTCCGCCTGCGCCACCACGACCCGCGGCAACCAGTGATTCGTCGATCACGACACGAGTCACATCGACCGCCCACACACCGATCGAGCCGGCCCCGCCGCCACCGGGTGCGCCACCGGAGCCGGCGTCAGCACCGGCGCCGCCGCCACCACCACCGCCACCTCGCACGGCGAGTGGTCCGAATCCTCCACCACCTCCGGATCCACCGACACCGGGCTCACCCGATGCACCGACCGATCCGGGAGCCCCAACGGGCGTCTTCGCATCATCATCGACCAAGCCCAGCCCTCCGTCACCGCCCGCACCGCCGGTGCCGCCCGTACCGCCTCGGCCCGGCCCACCGTCGCGATCGTCAGACGTACCACCGGCGCCGCCGCCGTCCCCAGGCGCGTCCTCGCCGTCACTGGTGGAGCCACCGCGGCCACCATCGCCACCGACGCGCGCCCCGTCGCCTTCAGCGCCCTCACCGGCATCGCGTGCTTCGGCATCGTCGCCATCGCCGCCGCCCGCTGCCTCCCGATCAGCAGCAGGTGGCGTGCCGTCGACCCCGCGACCGCCGTCAGACGCGTTGACCGTCGAGCGTTCGATGCGGACTTCACCGGTCTCCACCGCCACGACCCCGGCGCTCACACCCGCATCGGCCTCACCGGTTCCCGCTCCGCCCGCGCCGGAGAGAATCCGGCTGTCGGCAACGGTGACCGTCTCGCCGTCGACGACACGAATCCCGATCGATCGTCTTCCGGGACCGGCATCTGCGGCAGTCAGTTCGAGCGATCCGATGGTCCGGTCGACGTCGCCGTCGACGACCACGGCGACTGCGGCGCCGTCGAGGCGCACCCGCTGCGACCGGTCGCGCTTCCAGTCGGCGTCGAAGCCGCCATACAAGCTCGTTCCACGTCCGAGCAGGATCGTCGAGGCCTCGCTGTAGATCCCCACGCTGCGGACGTAGATGTCACGGCCGTCGGCCACGCGTGCAGCCGCGCCAATCGACCGGAGCGGAGCATCCATCGAGCCGATCGCAGCGTCGTCGCCCCGCTCGCCGTCGACGAACAACAACCGGTCCGCATCCCCGAACACCCGAACGACGACCGCGTCAACGGCTTCCGGGGCGGTTGCGGCGCGGTCACCGCTGCTGACGACCAGGTCGAACTCGAGTGTGACCACATCAGCGGGCGCGCCGAACGACACCACGCGCCCACCGAGCGCGCCGACGCCGGAAGTCACGTCCGGCCCAGCGGTCTGACGCCACACGATCGACTCGTCGCCGGCTCCCTCCGTCGCGTCGAGCGCAGAGAGGGTGACCACCTCGCCGGCGCTCACGGCGAGATCCGGACCGGCGTCGGCCACCGCCGGAACGGGTTCGGGGAGGGTCGTCGACGTTGCGATCGTCGACGTCGTGGCCGCCGTCGTCGGGGGTGGCACGGTCGAGGTCGTCGTCACCACCGTGGAAAACGTTGTCGGCACGGTGGCCGAACCCGGGTCTCGCGACAAGACCGCCGCGATGATCCCGATCAACAGAACGATCCCCGAGCCGACGCCGAGACCGATCAGGGCGTTGCGCTGGCGCCGCTGTGCCGGGGTGGGGTTCGGCAACGGCGCGGGCGATGGCGGGGTGTTGGTCATCTCAGATCAGTCCTGAGCAGGGACGATACCCAAGGTTCGGCGACCCGCGAGGTCAGGCCGCCGCGAGCAACTGGCGCAGCATCCCGAGCGCCGTGATGACGGCGAATTGTCGCATCTGCTCGCGCTGGCCCGGCAGCCGCACCTCACGGACGTCGTCGAATCCTGGGCCGACCAGGCCGACGAACAGCGTGCCGACCGGTTGACCGTCCTGTTCGGCCGGTCCTGCGACTCCGGTGAGGGACAGTCCGATATCGGATCCCAGACGTTCTCGCGCTCCCACCGCCATCTGGCGGGCAGCCGACCCGCTGACGACCGGGCCTGGCGACACGCCGAGCAGTGTCTGCTTGAGGTCCGTGGCGTAGCTGACCACCGATCCGCGAAAGACGTCGCTCGCTCCGGGAACGCCGGTCAGACGTGCCCCGACGAGTCCTCCGGTGACCGACTCCGCCAGCCCCAGCGAGAGGCCGCGCCGTCGGCACAACTCGAGTACGACCGATTCCATCGTGTCGTCGCCGACACCGAACACGAGGTCACCGAGTTCGTGTCGAAGACGGGCCTCCCACGCATCGAGCTGGACGGCACATTCCTCCGTCGTGCTCGCTTTGGCGGTGAGCCGGACCTTCAGTCCCTCCCATCCGGACGCGAGGAAGGCAAGCGTCGGCGTCCCCGCCGATTCGAGTTCGGCGATCACGTGGTCGAGCCGCTCGTTGAGCCCGCTCTCCGACTCACCCCAGGTGCGCAACACCCGACTGACGATGGTGTCGGTCGATCCGCTCCGGCGCACCAGATCGGGCACGATCGCTCGTTGCATCATGTCGCGCATCTCGTGCGGGACGCCGGGTACGGCGTAGACGACCTTGCCGTCGATTCCATCGATCGGGCAGATGAGGCCCGGTGCGGTCCCCCGCGTCTGCGGGATCACGCTCGCACCGGTCGGCACCATCGCCTGACGGAGGTTGTTCTCGGGCATCCGCCGACCGCGCGACTCGAACATGTCGCGGATCACCTGTGCGATGTCCTCGTCGAGCACCAGTGGGGCGTCCATGACCGCCGCGATCGCCTCGCGGGTGAGGTCGTCGTGCGTCGGGCCGAGCCCGCCACAGATGATGACGGCATCGGCATCATCGAGAAGCCGGCGGAGCTGCGCTTCGATCCGCCCGACGTTGTCACCCACCTTGACCTGCACCAACGAGTCGATGCCGTGGGTGGCCAGTTCCTCGCCCATCCACGCCGAGTTCGAGTCGATGATCTGACCGAGCAACAGCTCGGTGCCGACGGCGAGAATCGAGACGTTCACGAGACCGACGCAGCTACGTCGGCCCGCTGCGGCTTCATCGCGTACCACAGGTACTGCGCGCCGCTCACGAGGGTCAGCACCACTGCGAGCCAGAGCAACACCTGCCAGGTCCAGGTCGCTGCGAGCGCCGTGGGTGGGAAGAGTGCGAACGCCACGGCGAACTGCTGAACGACGGTCTTGTACTTGCCGAGCTTGCTGGCCGGCACGCTGACACCTCGCCCGCTCTTGATGATCCGATACGCACTGATCGTGACTTCGCGGGCTGCGATGATCGCAACAGGAACGAACCAGAAGATGTCGTGGGCGACGAGCGTGAACATCGCGCCGAGCACGAGCACCTTGTCGGCGAGCGGGTCGAGGAACGCACCGACGGTCGTGGGGCCACGTCGTCGGGCGATGTATCCATCGATCCCGTCGCTCGAACACAACACGAACCACAGAAGGAACGCCCACCAGGACCCTGTTCCGTCCTCCGGAATCGCGAGGAAGACGAGCGGAGCGAGCAGAATCCGCATCGCCGTGATGCCGTTGGCCCAACTGTTGAGCGACTCGACCATCAGTTGCTGCTGTCACCTGCATCGAGGGTTGCCAGGTCGACGCCCGCGGCCACGAGGTCGGGGCCGAGCGCGTCGACGATGCGAACCGTCGTCAGCTGGCCGACCAGCAGGTCGTCGGACACGTGGATGATGCCATCGATCTCCGGGGCCTCGCGATGGCTCCGAGCGACCCCCGGTGCATCCACAAGGACGTGCACGTCGGTTCCGATCAGCGCATCACGCCGCGCAGCCGTGATCTCGTCCTGCAGCTCGCGGAGTTCGGCGAGCCGCTCGCTCATCAGCCCGGCGTCGACGTGCTGGTCGAGCCCCGCGGCGTACGTGCCGTCCTCATTGCTGTAGGCGAAAAACCCACACCAGTCGAGCTGCGCCTGCTCGACGAATTGGAGGAGTTGATCGTGGTCGTCCTCGGTCTCGCCCGGGTACCCGACGATGAAGTTGCTGCGGAACGCAGCTTGTGGTTCGCGCTCCCGGATGTCCGCGATCCGGTCGAGGAATCGTTGACCGTCGCCCCACCGACGCATCCTCCGCAACAGCGGCTTGGACACGTGCTGCAACGACAGGTCGAAATACGGCACGCCACTGGAGCAGATCGAGTCGACCAGCGCATCCGACAGATCACTGGGGTACAGATAGAGAAGCCGAACGCGGTCGACGGCTGCCGCCACCGAATCGACGAGTGACACGATCGAACCGGCGCCGAGTTCATCGGGTCGGTCCTTGCCGTACGACGCGAGGTCCTGTGCGACGAGCACGATCTCACGCGCTTCGGTCTGGTGGACCTCCGCCATGATCGAGTCGATGTCGCGGCTGCGTTGCGGACCCCTGAAGCTGGGGATCGCACAGAACCCACACGAACGGTCGCAGCCTTCGGCAATCTTCACGTACGCCCACGGTGCCGTCGTCTTGGGTCGAGGCAGGTTGAGCAGGTCGAACTCGGGCAGTGGCGTCGACGAGACCGGGATCAGCTTCCGGCTCGGGGTCACGCCGACGGGGACCTCGGTGCCGTCGCGCTCGACGGGCACGAGATTGAATGCCTGCCCGAACCCGGCGACCTGGTCGACCTCGGGGAGCGCCTCGGCGAGCTCGGAACCGTACCGCTCGGCCATGCAGCCGGTGACGACCAGGCGACTGTCAGCAGTTCGCGCTTCGTCGAGCGCAAGGATGGTGTCGATCGACTCCTGGCGGGCCTCGCCGATGAACGCACAGGTGTTGACGACCACGAGATCAGCGGTGGCAGCATCGTCGGTTGCTTCCATGCCGTCGGCGACGAGCGCGCCGACGAGCTTGTCCGAGTCGACGTCGTTCTTGGGACAGCCGAGCGTTTCGACATAGAAGCGCTGCACACGAGCACGCTATCGCTCCCGCACCTCACCAAACCGTGACACGAGCTCGGCCAGTCGAGCCGCGACGGCGATCGGGCGGGTCGATCAGCTCGAGGAGGCTGAGGACCCTGGCGATCCCGGAGACGAGTGCGCCAGCATCTCACGCACCGAGCATCCCATCCGACCTGCCGTCACAGGCCCCCAGATCACGACGGGGTCGGGGTGACCGTGGAGCGGAACTTCTCCATCAGGTGGGCGCCTGCCAGGACCGGCTCATGGCGGGGCCGTTCCCCGTCGATGACGATGCATTCGACGCGGGCGTCCCAGTTGGCGTTGTGGAAGAACGGCATCGTCAGCCGCCGCTCCGTGTGGTGGCCTTCGGGCACGACGACTCGATGCATGGTCGACCGCCACCGGTCGTTGGTCCACCGTTGCATCAGGTCACCGAGGTTGATCAGGAGGGCTCCGTCGGGCGCCTCGACATCGAACCACGAGCCGTCGGATGACCACACCTGGAGACCTGGCTCGGCATCGAGCCGCAAGATCGTGAGCGTGCCGTAGTCGGTGTGAGCTCCCGCTCGCAGCTCGCCCGCTCGAGGTGGAGACGCAAGTGGCGGGTAGTGCGCCAGGCGGAGCGCTGAGCCGTGCTCGTCGATGAACGGGTCGAACCAGTTGCGGCCGAGGCGGAGAGCGATCGCGAAACCACTCATGATCGTTGTCGCGAGATCGGCCATCGCCGTGTAGTACGCCTCGAGTGCCGGTCGCAGGTCGGGCATCGCCGGCGGCCAGACCGTCGAGGCCCACACATCGCGCTCGTCCGGATCGGTCATCTCCACGAGCGGCCTCGGCGGCGCACCGATGGGTCCGACGTTGTACGTCTCCTTGAGGTCGGGTGGCCCGACACCCCCGATCGAGCGACTCAGTGCCTCGGCGGAGAACGGAACGTAGCCGTACGGGGCATTCGGCGACGGTTTCGCAGCGCCGAGACGGGCCTCCAGCGGGAGGTCGAAGAAGGCGAGCGCGGCGCGATGGGCGCGGGCGATGATCGCGGGGTCGACACCGTGACCGGTGACCGAGAAGAACCCGACCGATCGACACGCCTCGTCGATGGCAGCTCCCACGTCGCCAGCAGCGGCGCCGCCTTGACGGAGACCGCGGAGATCGATGACCGGAACGCCCACGGCATCAGACTACGAGCCGGGGGGAACGTCGCCAGGCCGAGAAACTCGCCACGCTGCCCGCCGAGAACTGGAGCCCGTGGAGCGGTCGCCGATCGAACGTGAACCCGACTGGGAGGTCAGCCCACGCCATGTCGTGGTTCCACCCGTCGAGACCTGCCGGCGTCGGATCCATCCCGGGCGCCAACTCGCGCCGAACGCCTGTCCGGTCCTGGATCCGAGCCGGGCGTACCAGTGGCGAGCGATGCATCCGCCGCTGCCGGGCCACCGCGGAAACGTTCCGAGCCCACCGGTCAGAGTTGGCCGTTCTGCTGGAGCAGTTCGAACTCCTCGACGGTCATCAACACCGAACGGGCCTTCGACCCTTCACTCGGGCCGACGACGCCGCGCTGTTCGAGCAGGTCCATGATCCGGCCGGCGCGAGCGAACCCGACCTTGAGTTTGCGCTGCAGCATCGACGTCGACCCGAGCTGGCTCCGCACGACCAGCTCCATCGCCTGCTTCATCATCGCGGTGTCCTCGTCATCTTCTCCCGCAGAGAACGCGTTGGCGTCCGACGTGACGTCGAGGTCGAGCCCACCCATCGGCGGCGTCGGTGGGGTCAGCGCCGGCGAACTCATCGCGGTCGGTGCCGCACCCTCGCCACCAGCTTCGATCTCGGCCGACGTGACGACTTCAGGAGCCTGCGCCTTCCAATGCGCCACAACCTCGCGCACCTCTTCTTCGGTGATGAATGCACCCTGGATGCGGTTCGCGACCGATGAATTCCCGGGGAGCAGGAGCATGTCGCCCTTGCCGACGAGTTTGTCGGCGCCGGGCTGATCGAGGATCACACGGGAGTCGGTGAGGCTCGACACGGCGAACGCCATGCGCGCGGGGATGTTGGCCTTGATCACACCGGTGATGACGTTCACCGACGGCCGCTGCGTGGCGACGATCAGGTGGATGCCGACCGCGCGTGCCTTCTGAGCGATGCGGGTGATCGATTCCTCGACATCGCGAGCTGCGACCATCATCAAGTCGTTCAACTCGTCGACCACGACGACGATGTACGGCATGTGCTCGTATGTGGGCGGCCCGTCGGGGTCGGTACCGGGCGGTTCGGCGATCTTGCCCGCGCCGAACGCCTTGTTGTACCCACCGATGTCGCGGTAGCCGACCTCGGAGAGGATGTCATAGCGGCGCTCCATCTCCTTCACCGCCCAGCCCAGTGCATTGGCGGCCTTCTTGGGGTCGGTCACCGGCTGGGTCAACAGGTGGGGGAGACGACCGTATTGACCCATCTCGACCTGCTTCGGGTCGATCAGGATCAGGCGGACATCGTCGGGTGTCGTCCGCATCAGCAGCGACGTGATGATGCAGTTGATCCCGCTCGACTTGCCCGCTCCGGTCGCACCGGCGATCAGCATGTGGGGTGTCGCGGCGAGATCGAGCATGACGGTCTTGCCGGCGATGTCCTTGCCGACAGCCACCTCGAGGGGGTTGGTGGCGGACAGCGCCTCCGGCGAGACCAGCAGGTCGCCGAGCGCGACGAGTTGACGCTGATGGTTCGGCACTTCGACACCGATCGCGGACCGCCCGGGGATCGGAGCGAGGATGCGCACATCCGTCGCGGCCATCGCGTACGCGATGTCCTTCTGCAGGTTCGTCACTTTCGAGACCTTGACGCCGGGACCGAGTTCGAGTTCATAGCGGGTGACGGTCGGGCCGACGGTCATGCCGATGAGGTCGGTCTCGACGTTGTGCGACGCCAGCGACTCCTGCAGCGTGAGCCCCCGCTGCTCGATCGCCTTCACGTCGACCTTCTTCTCGCCGGGCTGCAGCAGGAAATTCATCGGCGGGAGGACCCACTCCCCCACATGCGTGCCGTCGGGGCTGACCGCACCAGCCGCCGACCCTGTGCTGACCTTTGCCTTCGCCGCCCGCTTGCGCTTCGGCTTGGCTGCACCGGGCAGCGCATCACCGTCGGATTCGAAGTCGTACAGCTGCGGGCCACCGGTGGAGAGCACCTCGCCGGCCACGTCCTGGACACCGCCAGCGAGCCGCTCCTGATCGAAGACCGTCGTGGCGTCGAGCTCGGCACTGTCGTCGCGATCGCTCGACAGCGTCGTGATGTTGCCGAGGCCGGACTTCGCCGCCCGACCAACGGGTCGCAGGAACGCATTGAGCACACCGCCCGTTTGCTGGGCCATCGTGCGCAGCGACGTCCGGGTGATCAGCATCACAGCGCCGATGATCAGCGCAAGGAGCACCACGACAGCGCCCGCAGTCGCGATTCCGGCAGCCAGCGGCTCAGCGACCGCTGCTCCGATCCAGCCTCCCCAATCGCCGAAACGATCGAATCCTTCGGCGTTGTCATCACGGCGGATCACGTGCATCATCCCGAGCGCGGCGACGACCACGACGGTCCAGGCGATCGCCAGGCGGACCGGCCCCGACGATCGACCCTTACGAACGAAGGCCACACCGACGGCGCCGAGGACTGCCGGCACCGCAAAACGCCCGAGCCCGAAGAACCAGCCGAACATCGTCTCGACGCCGCGTCCGATCGGACCCGCGAGGTCGACGTAGATCGCCAGCCCGAGCAGCACCGCGGCACCGATCAGACCCAACCCGATCAATTCGTCGCTGTGTCGTCCGGAGTGGTCACGACCCTCAGGGCTCACGGCGGAACGGTCCACCTGCTGAGGGGTTGCGTCGCGCACGGAGCCGCGGCTCGTCGATCGGGCGCCGCGCGACGTCCTCGATGTCTTCGAGGCAGGGTCGACACGTGTCGATCGCTTGCCCGACGACTTCTTCGACGGCTTCTTGCCCGAGGGGCCCCAGGTAGTCATGACACGATCACCGTACCAATCGGGTACGACACAGGTGCGGAGGCCCGGGGCCGGCCTCAGATCGGGTCAACCGAGAAAACCTGCCCCTGTGGGCCCACGACGATGTCGAGGAATCCACCGGCCTGGGACGTCGCCGCCAGCACATAGGTCGCCCCGACGCCATCGCCGTAGACGCTGATCGCATCGACCGACAGCTCGGGAAGGTCGGAACTCACGCCCGCCACGACGAGTTCAGGGTCGAAGTCGACATCATCACGACCGAACGTGCGTCCCTCGGCCCCGGTCTGCTTGGGGGTCGGCGGTTCGAGCGCGCCGTCGACATAGACGTATGCGACCGCTGCGGTCGCGTCGTCGACGGCGACGAAGACGTTGGTGAACTGGGCATTTGCCGTGACCTCGAAGAACTGTTGCCCGGAGCCGAGTTCGGCTTCGACCGCATCGATCGCCGTACGGACGTCGTACACGAACGCGGGAGGCTCAGCGAGCGTTTCGACGGCTCGAGCATCGTCGGTCGTCGGCGGCGTGTCGTCGCTGCTTGAGTCGGATCCACCGCAGCCGCCGACAGCCATGATGAGTGCGACGCCGATGACGACGGTGGTGCTCGTGCGCATCCTGGAGGCAGAGCGTCGGCTCACCGGTCGACGATCGCCGCGAAGTCGAGCCCCTTCATCGAGCGGGTATCGGCGCCGGCGAGCACGCCGAGGCGGCCCCCAAGCCCGTCGAGACGTCCCTTTCCGCTGATCGTCGGGAGCAACCCATCCATGATCGGACTCCCCGATGTGGACGGGCGCCCGAGCAGACCACCCAACATGTCGACCAGTCGCATGAAGCCGCAGGCTAGGCGGCTGACGGGGCGACGAGACGGTCAGCCTCGGGTCGCGGGCCCGCGTCTCGATGCGATCTGCACCGATGTTCATCATGGGTACCGAGGAGCCCGGTACATTGCGGGAATGCCCAGCGCTGCACCACGTTCGAGCAGGCGATCGATCATCGCTGCAGCTGCGCTCGTCCTGTGGGTGGCCGTTTTGGTCTTCGGCTGGGCGCTCCGGCCGATCGACGACACGGTTCCGGTCGTGGTCGATCCGACGAGTGAGCTGGCGGTCGAACTCGCAGAGAACCCCTCGGCGACACCCGAAGACGCGCCACGGGCCCAGTTGGTCACGTGCAATTCGCTCGTCGACGGGTCACCCCGCGACACGTCCGAACCGCTGCCCGAGCTCCGCGCCGACTACGTGTACGACCGCGAACCCTGCACCGGACCACACGCGGGCGCTCGCCTCGCAGCGGTCGTGAACGTGCTTGCCGTGCTGGCAGTGGTCGGCGGGTGGATCTGGATCTCACGACGCACCCAGACCGAACCAGCCATCCGACCCTCGGTGCCCGAGACCGCCGGCGCCTGACACCGCTTGGCCGGTCAGGCCTCCATGACGACGGGCACGATCATCGGACGGCGCTTCGTGCGGTCACTGACGAACTTGCCGGCCGCCCGTCGCGCTTCGCGTTCCAGTTGCTCGACGTCCCGAACGCCGTCGGCGAGCGCCTCTTCGAGCGCCCTGGCGACCGTGTCGCAGGCTTCGTCGAGCAGGTCTTCGGCCTCGGGGGCGTACACCCAGCCACGGGTGATGATCTCGGGGTCGACCAGCACCTTGCCGGTCTGCATGTCGACGGTCGACACGACGACGACCACGCCTTCCTCGGCCAGTTTGCGTCGATCCCGCAGGACTCCGTTGCCGACGTCGCCGACGATGCCGTCGACGTAGAGATACCCGGAGGGAACACGCCCAACGGGCGCAAGTCCGTCACGGTCCAACTCGAGGACATCGCCGTCCTCGCACTGGATGACCCGGTCGCCACGGACACCCATCAGCTCACCGAGCTTGGCATTGGCGACCATGTGGCGATACTCGCCGTGGATCGGGACGAACCACTCCGGGTTGACGATCGACAGGTAGGTCTTGATGTCGTCCGCCTGGGCGTGGCCGGTCGCATGGACGTCCATCACGCCCGAGTGGACGACGTTCGCACCCAACCGGAGCAACCCGTCGATGACCTTGTTGACGTTGCCCTCGTTCCCGGGGATGGCGTGGCTGGACAGCACGACGGTGTCCTGGTCGTTCAGCTTCAGCCACCGGTTCTCACCGCGGGCCATCAAGCCGAGCGCCGACATCGGCTCGCCCTGGGAACCCGTCGAGATGATGCAGATGTCGCCGGGGTCGTACCGGCCGATGTCCTCGATGTCGATCAGTGACGACTCGGGGATCCGGAACACTCCGAGGTCGAGGCCGAGCCGGATGTTCTTCTTCATGCTCAGCCCGAGCGTGGCGACCTTGCGGCCCTCCTCGACCGCTGCGTCGGCGATCTGCTGGATCCGATGGATGTGGCTCGCGAAGCTGGCGGTGATGATTCGGCGGCCCCGCTGCTGGGCGAACAGCCCCCGGAGCACGCCGCCGACGTTGGTCTCGCTGGGCGCGTAGCCGGGCTCCTCGGCGTTCGTGGAGTCGCTCATGAGGAGCCGGATGCCCTCGTTCTTGGCGAGTTGGCCGATTCGGGCGAGGTCGGCGCGCCGCTCGTCGACCGGTGTCAGGTCGATCTTGAAGTCGCCTGAGTGCAGGACCACTCCCTGGGCGGTGTGCACGGCGATCGCGTGCGCGTGCGGCACCGAGTGGGTGACCGGGATGAACTCGATGAGCAGCGATCCGATGTCGATCTGCTCGCCGTCCTTGACCGGCCGCATGTCGATCTTGGGCATCAGGCCCGCTTCCTCGATCCGGTTCCGGGCCAGCCCCAGCGCGAGCGCCGACCCATAGACCGGGAGCGGCTCGTCACGCAGATCGCCGATGCCGTCGCCATCGCGCATCAGGTACTGGATCGCGCCGATGTGATCTTCGTGACCGTGGGTCAGGACGATCGCCTGGATCCGGTTGGCGTTCTCCTTCAGGTACGTGAAGTCGGGAAGGATCAAGTCGATCCCGTGCATGTTCGCGTCGGGGAACATCAGACCGCAGTCGATGAGCATCATCGTGCGATCCGGATCGTCGGCTGCGCCCTGCTCGATGACCATGCAGTTGCGGCCGATCTCACCGAGCCCACCGAGGAACACGATCCGAACCGGAGTCTTCGGATCGAGCTTGGCGGTCATCGGCTGGGTTGTCGGCTTAGCCACGGGAGGCCACCAATCGGTCGTAGACCTCGCGGGCCTGGTCGGAGAGGCCCGCGGGTGCGGTCCCCATCGGGAGTCGTGCTTCGCCCACGGCATGGCCGAGCGCTCGCAGCATCGCCTTCGCCGGAAGCGGGTTGGGGATCGCGTCGCTGGTCTCGAAGGCGTAACTCTCCAGCTGGCGGGCGTTGTGCGCCTGGGCGGCGGCGGCATCGCCGGCATTCCAGGCATCGAACATCTGGACGTGGTCGGGCGCACACCAGTGGGTCGCCACCCCGATCGCCCCGACGGCGCCCACGGCGAGCAACGGCAACGTCATCGGGTCGTCGCCCGAGTAGACCTCGAAATCGGGCGGAGTCGCCTCGATGACGAATGCGGTCTCGCCGGGATCCTTCGCTGCGTCTTTCACGCCGACGATGTTGGTGACGTCGTTGCCGAGCGAGATCAGCGTCGATGTCTCGATCTTGCGACCGGTCCGCTTCGGAATGTCGTAGAGCAGGACCGGGAGGTCGGTGGTGGCGGCGATGGCTCGGAAGTGGGCGTCGAGACCGGCTTGGGACGGCCGGTTGTAGTACGGACACACGGCGAGGATCCCCGCGATCCCGAGCTTCTCGGCTTCGACGGTGAGACCGATGTCCTGACGGGTGTTCGTTCCGGTCGTACCGGCGATCACGGGAACGGTGACGGCGGCGCTGACGGCCTCGAACAGCGTCAGCTTCTCGTCGATCGACAGTGTCGGCGACTCACCGGTCGTCCCGGCGACCACGAGTCCTTCGTTCCCCTGCTCGACCAACCACTTGGCCAACGAGACAGCTGCATCGACGTCGAGCGACTCGTCGTCGGTGAACGGCGTGACCATCGCCGTCAGCACACGTCCGAATCTGGCCATCAGCAGCGCGTTTCATCGAGAGCGTTCACGCACCAGAACCTAGGTGATGATTGCGGCGTTCCCGCGTTCGAATCAGAAGGATCCTTCGGCGGCGCGGTCGATCCCCTGCGTGAGGATGAGATCTTCGTGCAGCTCCATCCAGGCATCGTGGTAGCTCCCGCACATGACGCCGGTGAACATGTTGGTCTCGCCCTGTTTGACACGCCCGAGGACGACCGTGAGCCGACTCGAGTACGGCGACAAGCGTTGAATCACGCCGCCCATGTCACTCACCACCGGTTCGGCCTCGGAGTGCACGCCGTGGAGTCGATCGATCACGTCGGCGTCGTAGTCGGGGTCCGAGTGATCGTTCGGCGCGCCGTCGCGCAGCTGCCAGTCGCCACACAGTTCCTTGAACCGTCCGTTCAGGTCGATGAAGACCGCGTAGTGATCAGCAAGCGCGGACACGGGGTCCAGCCCGTCGAGATCGGCTGCGAGATGCTCGAGATGCGCCTGGCGGCCGTCGGGGGTGAGTTGCCAGAGGCCACGGTTCTCCCGGAATTGGACGTGGCCGGCCGCTGAGAACGCAGCGAGATGTGACTCCACGTCGGTCGTTTCGACCAGGGTCATCTCGGCGAGCGTGTCAGTGGTGGCGAACCCCTTGATGCGAAGGGCATGGAATGTCCGGAATTGCGGTGTCGAAGGATGTCCCATGATCGTTCAGTGTTGCCGATGCGGTCCGGACGCTACGAACCCGCCACCAGAGGTAGAGCAACGCACCGAACACGATCGGGACGACATAGGTCAAGAAGCGATAGATGATCACCGCGGCGAGCGCCGTGGTCGTCTCGACTCCCGCGGCCATGAGTGCACCGGTCGTCCCGGCTTCGACCACGCCGACACCCCCCGGGGTCGGAGCGAACGTGCCTGCGAGGTGCGCCAGGAAGAAGACCCGGAAGAACTCGGTGACACCGAGCTCGGAGCCGACCCCGAGCGCACGCAGCGCGACGAGCAGGATCATCGCGCCGCACGCCTGAGCGAGCAGGGTGCGGGCGAGCAGGCCCCATGGGCGGCGTCCCGCTTGTCGGAGATCGCGCCGTACGTCGGCGACGCCCGCAGCCGGGTCCTGCCCGTCGAGGGCCGGCACTCGGCGTGCGAGCATCTCCCACACCTTCCGGGTCCGACCGACGGTCCACGTCTCCAGACGGTCCGAGCGGAGCACCACGGTCCAGAACACCACGGAGCCGGCCAGAACGGCACCGATCACACCGAGCAGCAGCACGTCGGTGGTATCAGCCGGACGCTGGGTCAGGTCGAGCAAGAGCGCGAACAGCGGCAGCAGCCAGGTCGCAAATGTGGCGGCGACACCGTATGCGATGAGCATTGTCGCGAAGGTCGGCGGCCGTACCCCGCTGTTACGGCTGATCGACCACCGCAGGGCGGTTCCGAGTGCGCCCCCGAGCGGGACACCCTTACTGGCTGCGGTTCCGACGTCGTGAATCGTCACCGCCCGACCGATCCCGACCGGTTCGCCGAGCAGCCGCCGGATGATGTCGCCCCGCGACCATCGCTCGTACACGGTGAGCGCCAGCAGTGCCACAACGGCCAGCGCTGACAGCCCCCGGATCTCGGTGAGCGCCGACCCGATCGTCTCGCGTTGGAACCAGACCGCGACGACGAGTGCCAATCCAACCGCAGTCGCAGCGGAGGTCCGGATCAACGGCGAAGACGCGGACGGAGCTCCCACACTGTTGTCATCGACGGCTCGGACCACATTCTTGACCGTAGAACCGCAGCCCGTTTCGCGCGTCGCGGGGCTCGCGAACATCAGCGAAACGTCACGTGAGACGGCTGACGCCGTCGGCGATCGCCGCCGCCGCGACTGCTTCCGCCACACGCATCGACACCGACCGATCGAAGACCGACGGCATGATGTTCGTCTCGGTGAGATCCTCGTCCGACACCGATTGTGCGATGGCCTCCGCTGCGGCCAGCTTCATCCCCTCGGTGATGTCGCTCGCGCGGGCGTCGAGTGCTCCACGAAAGATCCCGGGGAAGGCGAGGACATTGTTGATCTGGTTCGGATAGTCGCTCCGACCGGTCCCCATCACCCGGACGAGATCACCGACGAGTTCCGGACGGATCTCGGGGTCGGGGTTCGCCATCGCGAACACGATCGGGTCGTCGTTCATCGACGAGATGTCGTCGACGGTCAGCACATCGGGGGCGCTGACACCAATGAACACGTCGGTCCCGGCCATGACGTCGCTCAGCGCACCCTGTTTGCCGTGAGGGTTCGTGTTCTCGGCGAACCACTGCTTCCACGCGTTCAAGCCATCGCGGCCGTCGTAGACCGCGCCCTTGCTGTCGACACCGACGATTTCACCGGCACCGGCGCCGAGCAGGATCTTGCCGATCGCGACACCGGCGGCCCCGACGCCGGAGATGACGATGGACAGGTCCTCCATCTTCTTGCCCGTGATCCGCAGTGCGTTCTCGACGGCGGCGAGCGTGACCACCGCGGTGCCGTGCTGGTCATCGTGGAAGACCGGGATGTCGAGCGCCTCCTTGAGCGCCTCCTCGACCTGGAACGCGCCGGGCGCGGCGATGTCTTCGAGATTCACACCACCGAACGTGGGGGCGAGACGGATCACCGTTTCGATGATCTCCTCGGGCGTCGAGACGTCGAGGCAGATCGGGAAGGCGTCGACACCGGCAAACTCCTTGAACAGCAGCGCCTTGCCCTCCATCACCGGCATAGCGCCCTTCGGGCCGATGTCGCCGAGGCCCAGGACCGCCGTCCCGTCCGAGACGATCGCCACGGTGTTCTTGCGGATCGTGTACTCGTCGGCCAGGGCCTCATCGGCGGCGATCGCGTTGCAGACGCGAGCCACCCCGGGGGTGTACGCCATCGAGAGATCGTCCTGGTCGGAGACCGGGAGCAAGGGCAGCACCTCGATCTTCCCACCCTCGTGCATCCGGAACGTGCGGTCGTGCCACTCCTCGAGCGTGACGCCGTCAACAGCCTCGACTGCGGCGACGACCCTGTTCTGATGCTCGACGTCGCTGCAGTTGACCACGATGTCGCGTTCGAGTTCGCGACCCTTGGCCACGAACCCTTCGATCGCGAAGATGTTGCCACCGGCTTCACCGATTGCAGAGCACAGACGGCCGAGGACGCCGGGAACGTTGTTCAACGTGACATCGAGCGTGATGGAGTACTGCGTGGCGGGGGGCTTCGACATGGAGCGGCACGCTACTCCTGCGTCCCCCAAACCGCCCACCACTTCCCGCTCCGATGAGCGATGAGAGTGGCCTTCGCTCTCATCGCTCATCGGCGGGCGGTTTGCGGACGGGTGGGGCCGGCATCTTGCCCGGCGCAGGTCGGCGACGCGGAAGTAGCATGCGTCGACTTGCCGGAACCACGAACCTGCTCGAACCAATCGACGACGGAATGATTCTGCTCGACGGCAACGATGTCGCCGAGCCGGGGTTCAACCCCATCCCGATCCGCCGACGGATCGGGATGGTCTTCCAGAGCTTCAACCTGTTTCCACACATGAGCGTGGTCGACAACGTGGCGATCGGGCCGCGCAAGGTGCTCGGCGTTCCCAAGCGCGACGCACGCGAACGGGCCCGCGACCTCCTGGTTCGTCTCGGCCTCGAGGCACGGATCGATGCGTATCCGGATCAGCTCTCCGGCGGCCAGCAGCAGCGGGTGGCAATCGCACGCTCCCTCGCAATGGATCCGGAAGTGATGCTGCTCGACGAGATCACCTCCGCACTCGACCCCGAACTCGTCGGCGAGGTGCTCGACGTGGTGCGCTCACTCAAGTCGACCGGGATGACGATGCTGTTCGCCACGCACGAGATGGCGTTCGCCCGCGACATCAGCGATCGGGTGTGCTTCCTGCACCACGGCCAGATCCTCGAGGAAGGGCCGCCGCAGCAGGTGTTCGGCGCGCCGGTCGAGGAGCGGACCCGGCAGTTCTTGCAGCGGGTCGTCGACGCCGGCCGACTCTGACGGGCAAGAGGCGGTCCGGTCAGGCACACCCGGACTAGCGTCGTGCGGATGCGCGGTCGGTTCACCAGGTTGCTCGTCTTCACGCTGCTCGTAACTGCTGCCACCGTTCTGTCGGGACGTGTCGGGCCCGCACCGACACCGGTCGCCGAAGCCGCCGGGCCGACCAGTCGGTACGAGCCGGTCCAGCCGTGTCGGCTCGCCGACGAACGAGTCGGTACCGGCTTCATCGCGGTGAATCCGTACACGGCCCAGGTCAGTACGTCGGCATGCGGCATCCCTGACGGAGCGGCGGCGATCGTCGTGTCGGCCACCATCGTCCGCCCGCAACAGAAGGGCTGGTTGGTTGCCTATCCCGCCGGCACCACCCGTCCGACGGCCGCCACACTGAACTGGAATGCCGGCACCACCCGCGCAAACACCGCCACGGTGACCGTTGGCGACGACGGCAAGATCGAGATCTATCGCAAGGACGGATTCGGGCGTGGCAGCGTCGTCATCGACGTGGTCGGAGCGTTCGTGCCGGCCGCAACCGCCACGAGTGGCCGCCTGGTCGTCTCGGACACGGCGCAACGCATTCTCGACACGCGCGACGACTCCGGGAGTCCGCTCGGTCCGGACTCGACCGTGCGGATTCCACTTCCCGACGGCGTGCCGCCCGACGCCATCGCGCTGGCGGTGAATCTCACCGTGGTGGGCGCGCGCAGCAACGGGTTCTTCACGCTGTTCCCGGCAGGGGCGGTGTTGCCCGAGGCGTCGGTGCTCAACGCCGACCGCAGCGGCCAGAACCGCGCCGCTGCGACCATCGTGCCGGTCACGCCGGATGGCTTCGACCTCTATGCAAAGGCCGGTGCGCACGTCGTGGTCGACATGACCGGCTGGTTCACCGGTGAGTCCGCTGAGGAGTCGGCTGACGGACTCTTCGTGCCGGCGGTCCCGGCCCGGCTGCGCGACACCCGGCCCGAAACGGCGCCGATCTACGCCGGTGGCACGATCGCGCTGCCGCTTCCTGCCCGCACGGACCAGCCGGCAGCCGTTGTGATCTCCATGACGATGGTGGCGCCCGAGCGGCGGGGATACGTGACTGCGCATGCCGCCCGCACGCCGCGCGGCGCAACGTCGTCCGGGTCCGGGATGCCCTGGGAGGTCACCGCGCAGTTCGGGATCACCGCGGCGTCGAGCGCGGGCATCGAGATCTACTCGAATGCCGGAACCGAGCTCACGGTGGACCTGCTCGGTTGGTTCACCGGTCCACAGGTCCCGATGACCGAGTCGGCGTTCGCCGGCAACCCGGTTCCGACCCAACGGGTGATCGCCATCGGCGACTCCACCATGGCCGGCGTCGACCGTAACCGTGCATGGGCCCAACTTCGTGGCGCCGACTTCGACTTCCGCGCCCGCTCGTGCCGGCGTCTGATCCGTCCGTCGTGTCGCGGCCGTGAAGGTCCGATTCCTCCACCGAACGCGCGCGACACCTTGCGCTCACTCCCCTACGGCTCCTACGACGTCGCGGTCATCATGACGGGGTACAACGACGGGGCGTCCGACGTTGCGGCCTCAGTGCCGATCCTCGTCGCCGAGGCTCGCGCCAAGGGAATCCGGCGGATCATCTGGATGACCCACGCGCGCGAGCTGAGCTCCGACAAGGGCGGCGCAGCACCGGGGAAGCAGACCTATGCGGTCCACAACTCGTTCATCCGGTATCACGCCAGCGTCAACGACGACGTCTACGCCATGGAGTGGTCGCAGGTGGTCCGGCAAGTTCCGTTCTGGCTGTATTTCGATGGCATCCACCTCGACAAGTACGGCGGACACGGCGCAGCCGACTTCATCTCGCGAGCCGTCGCGCACGTCACGGGGCAGTCGTGCCCGATGCCGCAGGTCCCCGGCGGCTCGACGAACGGCGTGTGCCCCGACCCTGGATTCATGCCAGCGGTCGACATCGCCGGCCTCTACGGCCTCTGACGACTCCAGTCGGGCTGAACCCTGTGGGACTCAGCCGGACAGGCCGCAGACGAGGCCGCGGTTCAAGCACACCGCCACCTCACGTTCGAGCTTGTCCTGATCCCAGGTGTTCCAGAAGTCGGCATGCGCCGAATGGATCGGGCCCGAGCTCAGCGCGAGCCCGTCAGGAGCAACCGGCGGAAAGTCGATCGCCATCTGGAGCTGCGGGAGCGCGAGCGGGTGGGATTCCGGACATCCGTCGTCGCTGTAGCGGACGTGGGCTCCGGAGCCGAACGAGGTGAGCCGGCTCGAGTCCCAACAATCGGGGAAGGTGATCCACAGCCGCAGCGTGGTCCCCAGAGAACACTCGGGCGGCGTGTCGGCACGTACGGCGCCGCTGCCGCACGACCACGCAATGACGTCTTGGCCCTGCGGCTCGTCGGCGGCCGAACTCCCGGCCACCATCATGAATCCGGGCGGGTAGGCAACCACGTCCGCCGGATCGACGCCCTGGCCCGGCCGGTAGTAGGCGGTCAGCTTCTGAGCATCGATCCGGCTGCCGTCGGCATCGAGCAGTGTGGGTGACCAGTACGACGCGGTGTCGAGGCGCTGGTCGCAGCTGGTGTCGGCGCCGATGACCCGCTCGTAGCCGGGATCAGCGTTGGTTTCGGCGTTGCCGAAGAACTGGTGCTGATGGCTTGCGCCGGGCTGCCACGGCAGCACGATCGGGTCGTCGAACGCGATGTGGCTGACCTCGCACTGCACGATGAACTGCGCGACCCGGCCCTGTGGCCCGACACGCTCCGGGTCGGGGTCCCCGCCGACGGAAGTCCCGGTGTCACTCCCACATCCGGCAAGCGCCAGCGCGCCGATCACCGCCACCAACCACCGCGCGCGCACGTCGACAGCCTACGCAGCCCTGCCCAGGTCCTCCCGCTTGGGTCAGCGGGCAGGCGTGGTGATTGCGTCGACGTCGATCGAGCGCGGCATGTCGGTGGCGGGTTCGGCCGGGGCAGTGGCGGCGTCTGGCATGTCGTCGAGGTCAGGGATCGGTGGCAGCTCGGCGATCTCGTAGTCGACCGACGGCGGTGCGTTCTCGGCATCTGTCAGCCAGGTCAGCACGTTCAACGGCTCGACCGACCAAGCTTCGTCGTCAGCCGGCACGGCCTCCGAGCCGCATGGTGCGAGTGTCTCGAGCGCTGCCGGTGCCGACGATGTGATGTCATTGCCGAGGAAGCAGTTCTCGAGGCCCCCCGTTGGTTCCGACACCGCCTCGACGGCGATGTCTGCCACGCGACTGTCGCTGATGGCGTTGTCGCGAACGGTGTTGCCATAAGGCTCCCACAGCAATTGCTCGGGGATTTCGTCGGCCAACGGCTGCTCACGCTGGTCGGCGCAGGTCTGGGCCCATTCGTCCTCGGTCGGCAGGTCATCGTTGGCGCCTTCCTCGAGGAACGGCACGAGCGCGATGCCGGTCTTGTCGTGGTCGTAGATCAGGTTGCGTTCGATCGTGTTGCCGATGCCCCCTGCCGCCACAACACCGTTGCCCATCGCGAGCATTGCCACGTCGATCGCGGGCGTGTTCGGGTTGTTGTTCGAATAGACCGTGTTCCCGACGATCAGGTTGTCTCGCTGCGGGTAGCACAGCTCATAGCTGCCGGAGTTCGGCACGATGCCAGCACGGTTGAATCGGAACGTCGAGTTTGCGATCGTGAGGTTTCCGCCGGCGTTCGTGCCGGAATACCCCAGCCCGTTGTGTTCCGCCAAGAAGTCGTCGACGACCGCGTTGCACGGGAAGCACTGGCCGATGTACAACCCAGCGTCCGGGCTGCCAGCGCCGTACGAATGCTCGATCTGACCGTTGATCGAGTCGAACGCGTAGACGCCGTAGTCGCCAATCCGGTATGCCGTCACGTACGACGCTCGGTAGCCATCGGCGGATGTGAAGAACACACCGTTGTTCGTGTAGTTCTGCGTCGTGAGGTTCTCGACGGCGACGCCCTTGGCGCCGAGCACGCGAATCCCGTTGTCGAGCTCCAGCTCTCCGTCGAGCACGACGCCCTCACGTTCGAGGCCGCGGATCACGATCTCGTCGGTCACGACGTCGACGGCTTCGTTGTAGACACCCGGGGCGATCAACACGAGATCGCCGGCGACGGCCGCGTCGACCGCCTCCTGGATCGTCGCGAACTCATCGGGGACGTTCAGTACTCCGTCGCTGTCGCCCTCGGCTGCCGGCTCGGTTTCGGGCGGCGCATCGGTTCCGCCCGGCTCGGTGGCAGCCGGCTCGGAGACCGGCGGATCCGTGGGAGGGGCGTCGGTTGCCGGTGCTTCCGTCTCGGTCGCGCCACCGCTCTCGAAGCTGGCATCATCCGTTTCGGAGACGTCGCTCCCCCCACAAGCCGCCATCGTGAGCGCGGCACCAGCCATCAATGCGATCAACTTCTTCATCGTTCCCCCAGGGTTCCACTCGATTCTGGAGCGACAGTAGTCAACCCGGTGCAGAGATCGACAGTCCCCCGGTCAGAACCCGGCGTGGAGGTCGTAGCCGCGTTCGGTCCAGTAGTCGGTCGGCCGATCGTCGGTGAACTCGATGGAGGCGATTCGCTTCAGCTGTTTGATGCCGTACTTGAACGGGGTGACGATGCGGATCGGATCGCCATGCCCGGCGGTCAACGGCTCGCCGTTGAGCTGCCAGGCGAGCAGCGTCTGGTGATGCATCATCGTGTAGTTCTCGATGGCTGAGCTGTATTCACGACGCACGTCGGCCGATGCCGGAGTACGCAACACCATCCACTCCGCGCTTGCCTCGTCCGGTGCGTACCGCTCGAGGACATCGGAGAAGCGGACGCCGGTCCAGTGGACGATGTTCGCCCACCCCTCGACGCACTTGTGCTCCCACACCATGTCGTGGACCTCGAAGTCGGACTTGAGCGACGCGAGCGGGATCGGCTCGAGCTGGGCACCATTGCGCCCGGTCAGGGTGATCTCCCAGTTCGCGGCCTCCGAGTTACCGATGCCGATCAGGTCACGGTCGTTGTCCTCGAGGCCGTGTCGACCGTTGACCCGGATCTCCTCTCGGTCGGTGATCGAGAACGTTCGGGCGGTCGCGCCATCGCGTTGGACCCGTTCCCAGACCTTCTCATTCCACTCCAGCCCAGCTCGCAGCAGCCTCGGGATTCCCTCGTCCTCGTCCTGATTCTGGAGTCGGTTGAACCCGGCATAGCCGGCCACACCGAGCACGCCGAACGCCAGGAACGCACGGCGGGAGCGCCTCGCGTACTCGACTTTCGAGATGATCTCGCCGTCGTCGGTCAACTCCCGCAACCGCCGCTCGCGTCCCGCCTCCTCCGGCGTCTTCGCATCCCCGATCACGAGGCGCTCCCCTCCTCGGCCGAAAACGAGTCGCCCGCCATGCCGGCTGCACCATCCGGGCCGAATGCGGAAGGCGGGGCGACCTCGGGATCGTCGCGACGCGACAACCGGTAGCCGGTGATCATCGAGGCGAAGTTCGCCCAGCCGGCGCGAATCACCTGGATGATGTGGATGAAGAAGAAGCCGAGCAACACGATCGTCGATGTGAAGTGCACCCAGCGTGCGTAGTCGTAGCCACCGAACGCAGCTTCGAGCCAAGACAGTTGGCCGGGCTTGTAGATGGCGAAACCGCTCGCCACCAGCAGCGCCGAGATCACGATCACGAGCGTGTAGGTGACCTGCTGGGCTGGGTTGTACTTGCCCTGCACCGGCTTGTCCTCGGTGAGATGCAGGTCGTGCGCCACCGTCTTGCGCGCGTCGCGGATGCCCTGTACGTCGGGGACAATGTGTCGCCACTCGCCCTTCCGCGACAGGAAGATCATGTAGGCGAAGCCGTTGAGAACGAAGAACCACCCGAAGTTGAGGTGGAAGGCGATCCCCTTCGCGAGCTTACGTTCCAGCTGCAACGCGCTGTTCACGCCATCGGGCCAGAACTCGAACAGCTGCCAGCCTCCGATGCCGATCGCATACGGATCCTGGAGATCGGACCAGTAGATCCGCATACCGCTGTACATCATGATCATCAGCAGCGGGAAGTTCAGCCAGTGCATCCACCGCAGCGCGAGGGAGTGCTTCTTCTTGGCGACGTACTCGACGTCGTGCCCGGCATCGGTCGGCGATACTCCGCCGCTCGGGTCGTCGGTCGTCGTACTCATCCCTGCGAGTGTCCCACGGAACCCGGGAATCCGAGGGGAACTCGTGCGGTGTTCGGCGCCTGTTTCGAAATCGGTTCAGCGTCGTTTCCCCGACACGGCCCGCCGGGACTGTCAGGCGGGTTCGCTGACGACGATCGCGCCGACCATCCCCGCTTCCTTCGTGCCGTGAATCGAGCAGTAGTACGGATACACGCCGGGCTGGTCGAAGACGTACGAGTACTCCTCGGTCGGTTCGAACTCGTCGCGCTCGACACCCCAGTCGAGGGAGTCGTCGACCGGCAGCACATTGTGGTCGTTGCGACCACCGTTGACCCAGCGGATCTCTGTGCCCGCCTCGATCTCCACCGATGCGCTGACGAAACTGTTGTCGAGCGAGCGAACCTCGACCGTCGTCCCGTTCGCGGGAAAAGTGGGTTCGGGCTCGGCTTCCTGGCCGGCCGGCGGCGACGTCGTGGTCGGCAGCGGCGGGAGGGTTGCCGGCACGGCGTCGGTGACGCCGTAGGTGTCGAGCGGGTCGGGCGCACAGGCTGCGCCGAGCAGGACGAGGCAGAT
>Ga0316197_10000288_pt1 | contig 35699 bp, 34 predicted proteins | sample OudBiesiAoxic_MG_FD_204939 | JGI IMG/M metagenome (GOLD analysis project Ga0316197, IMG submission 204939) | Coastal sediment microbial communities from Oude Bieten Haven, Netherlands - site A oxic | ecosystem: Environmental > Aquatic > Marine > Coastal > Sediment | place: Netherlands... | reverse complement strand
TATAGCTGTAACTGGGAATAGTTATTATCTATAAGATCTAACATATACCTCTTGGTCTTCAGGTCGAGACTATTTTTTACTGAATACAGGTCATTAGCTATAGCCACACTTTTGTCATAGTCGCCCAAATCATAATAAATTTGAGACTGCATGAGCTTATAATTATTTATGGCCGTAGAATCTCCCGACTTCTCTGCGGAGTTTAGATAAACATTAACCTCATCTAGCCAATCATAGGCGGAGTTTTCATTATACCTATGTAATGTATTAAAGAAATAATCGGACCTTTCAGTAACACTTTGCTTATCCTTGAATACTTCCAATGCATTTTCATCCAAGGTGTCTAAAACCTGCGCTTCGACATTTTGAACTAAAGAAAGAAAAAATATTACTAAAATTTTACCCAGCGATTTTGCCATAACAAGCTTTGGGATATTTGCCAAATACTATTTTGATTTGATTATAATTATAAAATTAAAACCCGTAACAACAATTTAAACTTACCATTAATTTGCCTAGTGTTTAAATTTTTGTTGTAAAGTAGAATGAAACTGTTGTCTATTGAACTCTTGGTAAAATGAAGTTCATTAAAAATATATTCTCATCCTACCTTTTATTTCCATAACACCTTGAATTTTCCACATGTATTCTACAAATCATCTCGATAATTTACCTAGATAAATTAAAAAAAGACTACGCTCAAAGCATAGCCTTTTAAACTGTGATATATTAATGATAAGATTTGGGGTGCTGTATTAGCGCTTCAAATTTATTACCTAGAAATTTAGGATTCGGGATTTTGTTGTGTAAGTGCATAATTATGTTGTGAAATTGCATTTTACAGTCATTATTTGCATTTCACCCGCTTTTTTAGCCTTTAATCGAGACTTAAATCCATGTAAATTAGAAATCCGGTTTAATTTAAAATGGTTATAATCAAAAAGAGCCCTGCCAACTAAGACAAGACTCTTTTACGAGAACACTATATGAAAATGAAAAAAATTAATCGATTAATTATATAGCCAAAGTATTCCAATTCTTCTATGGAGAAAAATAATTGTTGTGAAGTAGTTAAAATGTGTTGTGATTGGCCTTATGATGGCCATCAAAAAGAGATCTAAGGCTCTATTCTGATAAGATAAAACTGCTAAAAAGCTAAAAACTATGAGTTCATAGCAGAAATAATAAACTCTTTAAAATCCTTGGAAATTGGTATGAGGGTATTATTTATCATAATATCCTTAGAATTAATAGCATCTATATGATCTACGTTTACGATATAAGATTTATGCGCTCTGTAGAATTTATTTTTGGGTAATTTCTCTAAATAATCTTTTAAAGGAGATCTTACCAGAAATTTCTTGTCTATTGTATTCACTTCCAGGTAAACATTGTCTGCCTTTATAAACTGAATATCTCCAAACTGAATGCGATAATAAAGGTGCTGCTTTTTGACAAAAATCGAATCTTTGAGAACAGAATTGGATACTACTCTCTCTTCATCTTCCGGATGTTCCTGTCCTCCTTCTTTGGTTGAGTAATCAAAATTTGAAAGTGCAATCTCAATAGAAGTATACAGATCCTGCTGTTCAAATGGTTTTACAAGGTAGCCATTAGGTTTTACTGTCTTAGCGTTCTCTACAGTAGCCCTATCAGAATTGGAAGTGACAAAAATGAAGGGAATATTATAATGCTCTCTAATATGTTTCCCTAAATCAATTCCCGTTTTGTCTGATGCTAAAATGATATCAATAAGCACCAGGTCTACATGATTATTTTTTAAAACCTCTTCTGCTTGTTCGTAAACAATAACATTATCTACAATTTCATATCCTATTTCCTCCAACATCGATTGCATATCGTCTGCAATAATCACATTATCTTCTACAATAAGAATTTTTATAGCTTGTTCCAAAGTAAGTATGGTATTTGTGGGTTATGTCTTCTCAAATTTACAAAAAATAATTATACCCGATATAAAACAAGAATCCCAACAGAAAAGTACTCAGTGCCACTTTTTTTAATTCAGGATCAAAATTCCGGGGATTTTCTATTCTACTCACTAACCTTAAATGAATAAAAAGAGGTACAAATGCGATCAGACATATTCCACTTTTCCATGAATAGTAATAATTCCATATAAAAGTTAACATACTAATAAAAGCCATAAAAATGAGGGCGTAATGGTAAACTTTCCCTTTAGAAAGCCCTATTTTGACAATTACCGTATTCTTATTAGCTTTTTTATCCGATTCTATATCTCTTAAGTTATTTAAATTAAGTACCGCCGTACTAAGAAATCCTATAGAAGCAGCAGGAAGCACTGCCGTAGATGTTAAAAACTTTGTATATAAAAACATAGAACCCAGAACACTCAATAGTCCGAAAAATGTAAATACAAAAAGGTCACCAAAGCCTTTATAACCATATGCATTGCTCCCAACAGTATATTTAATGGCAGCCCAAATACTTGCTATTCCAAGTACTACAAATAAAACTATATACTTTATATCTTCTTCTTCAAAAGCAAAGTACAAAAGCAAGAAGACCAGGAATAAATCAATAACAACAGAGATACGAATACCAGTTTTTAACTCCATTTTAGACAGTTGACCGCTTTGATAAGCCCGTTTGGGTCCAATTCTGTCTTCATTGTCTGTTCCTTTTACTCCATCACCATAATCATTTGCAAAATTCGATGTAATTTGAAAAGCAACTGTTGTTAATAAGGCAAGAATAAAAATATGCAAATCCCAATAACCGTAAATATTCGCCACAGCTGTACCTACGAAAATACCTGACAATGATAAGGGAAGGGTTCTTAGGCGGGCCGCACTCAGCCAAGCTCTAAATTTGGTCACTAATAAGGATCTTCAATTTTTATTCGCTTCCCATCCTGATATGAGGCCACAAATGCATCATCGAAGCCCATTTTAACCAATTGATATCTGAAGGACCTGGCTTCTTCCAATGTTTCAAAATTACCCAGTGAATAAGAGTAAAAAGGGTTGGTTTTCACAAACATGGTATTTGTCAAAGATTCTGAGGCCAGGGTAAGATTATTATCAACAAAGGATTTAACCTGAACTGAATATATTTTTTCTTTTTCTAAGAATTTCTTAGCCAGATAGAATTCCTTTACCAAGCTTAATTCTTCATTTTTTATTTGAAGATTATCTATTCTGGTTTTTATAGCGTCCAGACTATCAATAGAAACCAATAAATTTTGATTGTCATAGGAATTAGAACTGCTAAGCCCCCCGATATATGAAATAATTCCAATAGTTCCAATTAAAAAAAGTGTAGTTACACCGGCAAGGATATTTCTTTGGACCTTACTTCTTTTTAATTCTTTATTCTTAAATTTTATTTGATCTAACAAGCGTTCATTTATAATCTGTGCTTTGTCAATATCTTTATGTAATTCTAATAAATCGCTTTCTTCAATAAAGGGCATTTTATATTTTATTTAGGGGGTCAACGGTTAAAATTAAGTAAAAAGCTTATTATCAACAAAATAAATAAGGTTATTCAGGCAAAAATAACAGATTTAATGGAAAGAATTATATACGTTTTAGGTAATTGTTTAAAACTATTGAAAAATAATCAGATTCACACCCTGTATATGCCGTCTTCTTTTATGTCAATTTTTCGATCCCTGTAAAGGGCTCCTATGGCTTTTTTAAAGGTTTTTTTACTCATCTGAAACATTTCCCGTATTTCCTCCGGAGCTGATTTATCATGAAGCGGAATATATCCATCTGCTAATTCTAACTGCTCAAAGATCTGCTTAGCCGCAGGTTCAAGTCCCAAATGACCAATTGGTTTTAAAACAACATCAATTTTATTATCCTCACGAATTTTCTTTACATACCCTTTTAAAGTTGCTCCAACCTGCATGGGTTGAAATACCTCACTTTTAAAAACAAGTCCCTGGTATTTATTATTAATTATGACATCCCAACCTAATTCAGATTGCCTGCTTACCAATAGATCTACCTCATCATTAGGGCTGAGTAATATATCTTCATTCTTCGCGAATTTATTCAATCTGGATGAAGCTACCAGTCTGAAAGTCTTTTCATCGAGGTAACAAAAAACTACATACCATTCTCCTGCAATCATTTTTATCTGCTGTTCCCTAAAGGGTACAAGCAAATGTTTTTCCAAGCCCCAATCCAAAAAAGCGCCAAATTCGTTTACCTCGGCCACTCTAAGCCATCCAAAAGTATTTCTTTTAATTAGTGGTTTAAGTGTTGTCGCAATAGGTCGTTCTTCATGATCCAGGTAACAAAAGACACTGATATCATCCCCAATATTAAAATCGTCAGGAATGTATTTTAACGGAAGTAATAAATCATCCACGTCATCGTCACCTAAAAATAATCCTACGGCCGTTTCTCTTAGAATTTTTAATGTATTATAATTTCCTAATTCTATCATAAAATTGTTCTATGTAAAAAGGTATAAAAAAAGCCGTTCATTAAAAGAACGGCTTTTTAAATGTTCTAGTTATAAACAGATTCTTTTTTAAAGTGCTTTGCCAATATATAATAAACTACCGCACGATGTTTGTTCCTCTCAGAGGTACCATATGTACTAATTACTCCATTAATTCCTTCCATTAGATGAGGACCATCTGTTAGGCCTAATTTTTTTAATAAAAAATTGTTCTTTACAGTTTCCAGTTCAGAACTGTCTGTTCCCGACACTTTGGAAGCATCCGAATTATAGATCGCAGGACCCAGACCAATAGCTACTTTTGTAAGCAGATCCATATCAGGGATTTGACCAAATTTATCCTTGATATCAGCAGCGTACTGCTGAATGAGATTATCTCTTCTGCTGCTCATAGTATTCGTGTTTTAAGAGGATTTAATAATATTCTAAGATATGAAATCAAAATAAGTAAGCAAAATTTTATCGTTTAATAATCGGGGGGTTTTTACTTCTAAAAGCACTGGCGATTTGGAAGGTGAATAAAAAGTTGACAAGGCGGTTTTTAAGGTTTTCTTATCTACAGCTTCCACATGATTTATATTAAATAGCGAGCAAAGTTTTTGCAGTTCTAAATCCTGCACTGTCTCAAAATAGGTCTCAAAATTCTGAGTATTTTCCATACCCGGTAAAATTCTAAAAATGCCACCACCGCCATTGTTGATGACTATTATTCTAAAATCGTCTCGCCTATAAGAATTCCACAAGCCATTGCTGTCATAGAAGAAACTCAGATCTCCCGTTATTAGTAATGTAGGATTCACTGAATGAACTGACGAACCAATTGCGGTAGAAGTACTCCCGTCAATGCCACTTGTTCCTCTATTACAATATACGCTAAGTGAAGGATCCAAATCAAATAACTGCGCGTATCTCACGGTTGAGCTGTTTGCCAGATGTAGCTGATAGTTTTTAGGAATGTCAGAACAAATAATCTGAAAAGCCAAAAAATCTGTGAATGGAATTTCACTTATATAAGTTTTTCTTCTCCTCAGATATTTTTGTTTGGCTCTATTCCATCTGCTGTAGTAATTACTTTGCAGCTTAAACCTCTGCTTTAAAACGTTTTCGCAGAACCAATTTTCATCTGCCTTTATGTGCTTTGAAAGGCTAAAAAATGTATCATAGGCTTTTTTACTATTTACATGCCAATGATGTTTTGGTTTATAGTTTCTGAGAAATGCTTTTATCTTTTTAGAAACTATAAGCCCCCCCATCGTAATTAATAGTTCCGGCTGTAATTCCACAGCGAGTAATTCTTTGTCATTAGATTTTTCAATTGGCGCAATTATACTATCTATACTTGGGAAAAAATTTTGATGATAAGCATTTGAAGTAACTTCCGTAAAAACTATTACAGAATCGTCCTTGGCAAGGATATTTAAATACTCAACATTAATGCTATCAGGATTATTTACACCTATAATAACCATTTTCTTTTCACATGAATTCCAAGTTCGGGCAAGATCATCCCAATTGATTTCCTCACTGTTCTTCTCCAAAATAAAAGGGGCACAAAATGGAGCTAGCTTCAAATCTTCCACGACATCATATAAAGGCTCTTCAAAAGGAATATTTATGTGTACAGGGCTTTTTTGGGTAAATGCCACCTTTAAAGAATTATTTAACTCTGCATCATTAAAACTTTGTATTTGAGACTGCAATTGATCTAAACTATAGTCTTTTGCAAACAAGTGGGGATCATACTTCTTTACTGTATTGGTAGCATGGGAGATATCTTGTTTCAAATTGGCTGAATAACCAATATGCTTTTCAAATAATGTTTCCTGTCTTATGGTCTGACCATCACCAATATCTACTTTATAAGCGGGTCTATCCGCAGATATAACAATAAGTGGTATATCGCTGTAAAAAGCTTCTGCTACTGCGGGGTAATAATTTAAAAGTGCACTTCCTGATGTACAAACAGCTATCACAGGCTTTTGTAAGTGTTGCGCCATGCCTAAGGCGAAAAATGCTGCGCAGCGCTCGTCTACAATACTGTAACACGAAAAATATGGGTCATTAGTAAACCCAATGGTCAATGGGGCGTTCCTTGAACCTGGGGAGATAACAACGTTCTTTATACCCCTTGATTTACAATGGAAAACAACCGATTGAGCCGAAGGAATACTAGAATACTTCATAGGCACCACGAAAATACGACGGAACAATGTGTAAATCCAATCAAATGACTTAATTAAATATCATATTTAGCATGGTTTCACTTTTATCTACTGTTTCTATCCACTCTTGTTGAGCATTGGAATTGGCTGTTATTCCACCACCAATATAAAGGAAAGCCGAATCCTCTTTTATTTGCATGCAGCGAAGATTAACAAAGAGATGCGAAGTTTTGTCATTATCAATATTTAGTTCTCCTAAAAATCCGGTGTAAAATTCCCGGTCATAATTCTCATTCCTATTAATAAAAGCTTCTGCTTCAGTTACAGGAAAGCCGCAAATAGCCGGTGTAGGATGTAATGCTTGAATTATACTTTTTAATTCCAAATCGCCAACTGTTCCCCAGATTTTAGTTCTTAGATGCCATAAATTCCCTGCCCTAACGGAATTTACCTTTCCAATTGACAAATCGGGGACGTAAGTCCTGAGTTCTTGAACTATGTGTTGGGTAACCATATCCTGTTCCTCTTTTTCTTTTGTACCCCATGAAGGTTTATCTGGGGTTGTACTCTTTTTGGTGCCCGCAAGAGACATAGTCACCAAAGTATAATTTTGTTTAAGAAAAAGTAATTCGGGTGTAGCTCCTATCCAAAGACCTATTTTTGGATGGTACCAAAAATAACAAAAGGCATCAGGATAACTGTCAAGGACTTTTCTAAATATTTGAATAGGTGAGGAATTATTGGGTACGACTATCTTTCTTGATAGTACTACTTTCTTGAATTTATTATTCTTAATTTCTTTAATTCCCCTATTTACAATTTCGATATGGTATTCCCTCCCATCTCCCGAGATTGCTCCAAAATTAGGAGTGTCAAATTTGTACTCCCTTATTTGATATTCATGCGAATAAACTTTGTCCGCACTAATTAGCACTGCCGGAGCCTTCTTATTGTAAGGGGCAAAAACAAACCCTTTCTCGCTAAAATCATTTATATGGTGCAGAGTCGAATCATGCTGGAAAATAGAGATTACTTCATTGGTATTGGGTTTTCTGTAAACAACAACGGGTAATTCACTTTTCCAGTGAGTTTCAATTATGCCAATGTGTTCTAAAAACATGCTAGGCTCTTGGTAGGGCAATAGTGGTTAATTTACATATTGAAATTAGGTTCCCATTTATGTCTGTTACCCTAATATCCCACAATTGAGTAGTTCTCCCTTTATGAATAATTGTGGCTCTGGCGTATACTTCCCCTTCACTTATACTCTTTACATGATTTGCTGATGTTTCAATACCACGGACAAAAACTTTTTGGCCGTCGAGAAATACATAAGAAGCAGCACTGCCAACACTTTCAGCCAGAGCAACAGTTGCACCGCCATGTAGCACGCCATCGGGTTGATGAACCTTAGAAGTTACAGGCATTTTAGCCACAAGGTAATTTTCACCTACATCAACAAATTCAATTTCCAAGGTTTCCATAAGGGTATTTTTACAAATATCATTGCAAACCTTTAGTATTTTGTCCTTGTATTCGTCCATAGAAATAATTTTACGTAAAATTAAGCATTCAAATGCAACTAATAACAATAGAACTGGTATGAGTAATAAACCCTTGGAAAAATCTGTCAGGTATAGCAGCACAAACACTTATGAAACATTAAATGAACTTACAGATATAACAAAAAATGTATGGATAGTTTTTCATGGAATCGGGTATTTGAGCAAGTATTTCCTAAAATATTTTGATGAACTAAATCCTGAAGATAATTACATTATTGCCCCGCAGGCACCCTCTAAATATTATCTAAATAACTCCTACAAACACGTCGGTGCCAGTTGGCTCACAAAAGAAAATACTGAAACAGAAATAATTAATAACCTCAACTATCTTGATGCCATTCTGGAAGAAGAAACGATCCTTTCCAATCGTAACCTTATTATATTTGGATATTCCCAAGGAGTCTCGATGGCCGCAAGATGGGTGGCTCAGCGTAAAATTGTATGTAATCAATTAGTGCTCTATGCGGGTGGTATTCCAAATGAACTAAATGCAACTGATTTTACACATTTAGGCAATAATACTCAAATAACTATAATCATCGGTAATAAAGATGAATACCTAACCAAGGAACGCCTATCAATTGAGAGAGAAAAAAGCCGGACAATATTTAATGGCAAGGCTAAAGAACATATTTTTGATGGAGGGCATATCGTAAAAAAAGAACTAATTAATAGTTTGATTATATGATAAGATCAATAATTCTGGAAAATGATCGGGTAAGACTCTCGCCTCTAACTCTGAATAACTACACCAAGTTACAGTCAGTAGCTGCTGAACATAAACTTGTTCAATATTCCCCTTCTGATATAGAAACTCCTGTGGCTCTTAGGACATATGTTAAAATAGCCCTGGAGCAACAGAAGCAAAGATCCTCGTTTCCCTTTATTATCTATGACAAACGAGCCAGGGCTTATGCCGGATGTACGAGATATATGAATATAGATCATAAAAACAAGGTGTTGGAGATTGGCTCTACATGGATAGGTGAAAAATTTCAGGGTAGCGGTCTTAACAAACAAATGAAACATCTCTTAATTAACCATGCATTTAACATACTGGGGTTTGAAAAAGTTTCCTTCAGGATAGATGAACGAAATATACAATCGAGAAAAGCAGTGGAAAAGCTGGGAGCAATTCTGGAAGGAATACTCAGGGAAAATGTTTATTTATTAGATGGCTATAAAAGGAATACCTGCTGTTACGGTATTCTGAAAAATGAATGGGAGAATTTACTTAGCAGGGATAAATATGCAAAAAAATGAAACAGTATTTTTCATCAATTAGTCTTTTAGTAAGAGATTACGATGAAGAAATAGAGTTTTATACCAAAAAATTACATTTTTTAATACCTGAAGACACTGAGCTCGAAGGACACAAAAGATGGGTTACAATAACTCCAAGGGAAAATAATTCCTGCCATTTGCTTTTGGCAAAGGTCATAGTAGAACAAAAGTATAACGCAGTGGGAAATCAAAGTGGTGGCCGCGTTTTCTTATTTTTATATACCGATGACTTTTGGAGAGATTTTCAAGAAATGAGCAAACAAGGTATTAATTTTGTTGGTCTTCCCCGTAAAGAAGTTTATGGAAGCCTAGCCGTTTTTGAGGATCTCTATGACAACTTATAGGATTTAATTGAACCGTTTAAAGAGTATTGTTATTATTCTTCAGTTATTTTTAATTCATCCTGATAATACGTTATTCTTCGAGTAGTAAATAGATTTTTTGGTGTTATGATCTTTTTAACCCAATTACCCTTCTTTTCACCATCAAATTGATAGATATAATCTTTTGTGCTGACAGATTTATCAATTTTTGCAACTTCTTTTGAAAGCAAGCCTGCGTTATTATACTTATAATTAACTGTCTTAATGGTTACAAATGACTTCTTATTTTCATCATAAGTAAATTCCTTTAAAGAGGTTAATCTTTCTTCTAAATCATAAATTCGCTCTTTCGCTTTATTGGGATTTCCCTCAAGAAATTCTTTGGTCAAAACTATCTTGTTCTTTATCCCTTTTCTATTCTTTTTAAAAGAAGTTCTTATAGATTTAAGAATTACGCCATTTAACAAATAGGTTATTGTAGTTTCACCCTTGTAACTGCTATAGTCAATATTTGTCTCGTCTAAACCTTGATTATTAGATCTTACAATTTCTATGAGATTACCATCTTCATTATAAGAATACTCATAGATATCCAAAACGTCACCGGTATATGAAATAATTTTTTCCGAAACTTTCTTATTAACCGTCGTATCAACTTCATAAAAATGCGCAATTGAAGTCTGTTTGTCAAACTGACCTTCGCGATAAACTTCATCACGCTTTTCCAACAACTGTCCGTTCAAGTATTTGTAATAGGTAATATCGTAATCGGTTTCATTATAGCCCGTTAAATTTTTAGTGAGCAGGCCATCCCTGTTGAATTCGAACTCTTCTTTGCCATAATCAGTAATAACCAGGCAAGACTTTACCATTCCCCGAAGGTCAAAATCTTTTATTGTAAAGATTTGTGGCTCCTGGGTAAAAGTCTTTAAGGGCAATAAGAAAAATCCTATAACCGATATTATCCTATAGATGTAAGCAGCGTAGTTTTTTTGCATTGAAACAAAATTACTTCTTTATACTTCAACATGAAAACAAATAGCATACCGAAAATAAAAAAGGGCGGAATAACCGCCCTTTAAATCCACTTTAAATTTCCTTTTACTTTACTTCTTCAAAATCTACATCTTCTACATTATCTCCTTCTTTTGTATCTTCAGAAGCAGTCTCTTCACCATTAGATGGTGCTTCGGCTTGCTGTGCTTCAGCCTGGGCCTTATACATCTCTTCAGATGCAACCTTCCAAGCCTCATTTATTTTATCAAGTGCAGATGTGATTACCTCAACATCTTTACCTTCATAGGCAGTTTTAAGCTCTGTTAAGGCATCTTCAACAGGTTTTTTCTTGTCCTCAGATAATTTATCACCAAACTCAGTTAATTGTTTCTCAGTCTGGAATATCATACTATCTGCCTCATTCATTTTATCTGCAATTTCTTTTGCTTTTTTATCAGATTCGGCGTTAGCTTCTGCCTCTGCCTTCATTTTCTTGATTTCCTCCTCAGTAAGTCCGGAAGAAGCTTCAATTCTGATATCCTGAGTTTTATTTGTCGCCTTATCTGTAGCCGACACCTTTATAATACCATTAGCATCTATATCAAAAGTAACTTCGATCTGAGGTATCCCTCTTTGTGCTGGTGGAATTCCATCTAAATGGAATCGTCCAATTGTCTTATTATCTGTGGCCATTGGTCTTTCTCCCTGTAAAACATGGATCTCAACAGATGGCTGGTTATCCGCAGCAGTAGAAAACACTTGTGATTTTTTTGTCGGAATAGTGGTATTTGATTCAATCAATTTGGTCATTACTCCTCCCATAGTCTCAATTCCAAGGGACAATGGAGTAACATCTAATAGCAAGACATCTTTCACGTCTCCAGTAAGAACTCCTCCCTGAATAGCAGCTCCTACAGCCACAACTTCATCAGGGTTGACCCCTTTTGATGGTTTTTTACCAAAGAACTTCTCAACAGCTTCCTGAACCGCTGGAATCCTGGTAGAACCTCCAACCAAAATAATTTCATCAATATCACTTTTTGAAAGTCCGGCAGCTTTTAAGGCTGTTTCACAGGGCTTAATAGTTCTCTTTACCAAATCGGCGATTAATTGCTCAAATTTAGAACGAGTCAATGTAACCACTAGGTGTTTAGGTCCTGAAGCTGTAGCGGTCACATAAGGAAGATTAATTTCAGTTTGTGCAGAAGTAGACAATTCAATTTTGGCTTTTTCTGCTGCCTCACGTAATCTCTGTAATGCCATAGGATCTTTTCTTAGATCTATGCTTTCTTCCTTATTAAATTCATCTGCTAACCAGTCTATAACTTTTTGATCAACATCATCGCCTCCCAAATGAGTATCCCCATCTGTAGACAAAACTTCAAAAACTCCATCTCCTAATTCCAAAATGGAAACGTCATGCGTACCGCCACCGAAATCGAATACTACAATTTTCTGATCCTTGTGTTTCTTATCTAGTCCGTAAGCCAAAGAAGCTGCTGTAGGCTCATTAATAATTCTTTCTACCTTAAGGCCAGCAATTTCACCTGCCTCTTTTGTTGCCTGTCTTTGTGCGTCATTAAAATACGCAGGAACTGTAATTACAGCTGAAGTAACGGCCTGACCTAAATAATCTTCGGCAGTTTTCTTCATTTTTTGTAACACCATTGCTGAAATCTCCTGAGGAGTGTATAAACGTCCATCGATATCTACCCTTGGTGTATCATTGTCTCCTTTTTCCACTTTATAAGGTACCCTGTCCACTTCTTTTTTACATTCTGAGAATTTATTCCCCATAAAACGTTTAATGGAATATATTGTGTTATGAGGGTTAGTAACTGCTTGTCTTTTAGCAGGATCACCAACCTTAATTTCACCGCCTTCTACAAATGCAACAACAGAGGGTGTAGTGCGCTTACCTTCTGCATTGGGTATCACAACCGGCTCATTGCCTTCCATTACAGAAACACATGAGTTTGTTGTTCCTAAATCTATTCCTATAATCTTGCTCATCTATTTTATTTTATTAGTTAATATTTATCTATATTTCAATGATTATTGAATGACAAACAGTATGCCAACCGGAAAAAACTGACAGGATGTCATTAATTACGTAAAAATAAATGAGGTATATTCCGAGTAGAGTATGAATTTAGAGTGGCTTAAACAAAGAAGAATTACAATATTTCAGATTTAATTACAGTGTTCGCGCCGCCTTGTATCTATTATATAAATAATCTTCCAGATTCCGTCTTGTTTGTGTAATTGAAATGAATTTACTCCACAATGACTCAGTGTATCATTGACCCAAAATTCATAAGGAGTCCATGCATTGGCCATACTTCCATCGATTTGAATTTGATAGGATAGTAATTTTTCCCGAAATTTTGTAGTGTCAGGAATACTCACAATAGATTTAAGGAAATTATTAAAATCGGAGGTTTTAACTACACTTGTTCCCTCTTTGTCCCGGCCAATGGTTTGCATAATTATCGCAGAACTTGTAGCGCTTTTTATTAGCGTGGAATCTTGATTGTGAAAACCATCGAAAAATATTTCAACTGTTTTCTTTACTTCTTCTTTTTCATCGTTCTGTGCACCCAATATGCCAGTGCTAAAAATCAACAGTAAATAAATAATTACTTTCATTGTTTTAGGGTTTTGTACGTCGATGCCTAAAATAAGGAATAATTTAAACACAAATCCCTGCTCTTAACAATTGAACAAAACTCCTTACATTTAACGCGTCAAAAAGAAAGCAATGTCTATTTCCAAAAAAGAATACAAGAGGGTTACTGTTAAGTCCTTAATAGAAATGAAGAAGCAGGGAGAAAAAATTTCTATGCTAACAGCTTATGATTATTCTATGGCAAAGATTGTTGATGATGCCAATGTTGATGTCATATTGGTTGGTGATTCTGCCAGTAATGTGATGGCGGGACATGAAACTACTTTACCTATTACCCTCGACCAGATGATATACCACGCCTCTTCCGTTATACGGGCAGTAAACAGGGCTCTGGTGGTAGTTGATCTACCCTTTGGAAGTTACCAGAGTGATCCCAAAGAAGCACTTCGTTCAGCTATCAGAATAATGAAAGAAAGTGGTGCTCATGCCGTCAAGGTAGAAGGTGGTGTTGAAATTAAAGAATCGGTAAAACGAATCCTGAATGCAGGTATTCCAGTTATGGGACATCTTGGTTTAACACCTCAGGCCATATATAAATTTGGCACATATACAGTCAGGGCTAAAGAAAAGGATGAGGCTCAGAAACTAATGGAAGATGCTAAAATTCTTGAAAAGCTAGGCTGTTTTGCAATTGTCCTCGAAAAAATACCTGCTATGTTAACAAAGAAAGTGTCAGAGAATATTACCATACCAACCATTGGTATAGGTGGCGGCAAATATGCGGATGGCCAGGTATTGGTAATCCATGATCTTCTTGGAATGACTCATGAGTTCAATCCAAGGTTTTTACGGAGATATATGAATCTTTATGAGGATATGGGAAATGCCATTTCGCGCTATGTAAGTGATGTGAAAAGCCAGGATTTCCCCAGTGACGAAGAGCAATATTAAAGCTAGTGGATAAGAGAACTAAGACCAATTCCCAAAATCTTCAGATATTATATGAGGATAACCATATTATCGCTATAAACAAAAGACCTGGCGATATTGTCCAGGGCGATAAAACGGGGGATGTACCATTAAGTGAAATTGTTAAGCAGTACATTAAAAAAAAATATAATAAGCCGGGGAAAGTTTTTTTGGGTGTCGTTCACCGGATAGACAGACCCACATCCGGCATCGTCATATTTGCACGCACCTCAAAAGCGCTTTCCAGGTTAAACGAAATATTTTCACAAAAATTAGCAAAAAAAACATATTGGGCTATTATAAAAAATAAACCTGATAGTGAGCGAAGTACCCTTGAGCACTGGTTGGTAAGAAATACGAGACAGAATAAGTCCTATGCCCATATTAAAGAGGTTCCCAATAGTAAAAAGGCCATTTTAGATTATCAAATTTTAAAAAAGCTCAATAATTATTATTTATTGGAAATCGATTTAAAAACGGGGAGACATCATCAGATCCGGGCACAACTGGCGGCAATAAACTGCCCAATTAAAGGAGATTTAAAATATGGTTTTGACCGTAGTAATAAAAACGGAAGTATCCATTTGCATGCCAGAAACTTAGAATTTTTGCATCCTGTAGGGAAGAAGCCTATAATTTTATTAGCACCAATCTCAGAAGATCCAATATGGGATGCTTGTTCGTGATTTTTTCTTACATTTAAAAAGAATAACCTTCTTAGGTCTCAACTATAAAAGTTGATATTTTAATTTATTAGACCATGATCACATTATGATTAAAAAACTTGTTTCTCTTGTTTTTATATTGACTATAATAGCTTGTGGAAGTTATAATTCTATAGACAGTTTCTATAACGCCCATAAAAATGATAGTCAGGTAACAGCTATTCGTGTACCTCAATTTATGCTCAGCCTTTTGGGTAATATTTCCCCAGAAATGAAGTCCCTTATAGGCAATACAAAAGATTTGCGTTATATGCAATTTCCCAGTCCTACACCTGAGCGAACTAAATATCTAAATGCTCAAATGAATTCTATTGCCGGAAATTCGTTTATTGAAGTATTTCGTAAAAATGATGACCTGAAAAGAAATATAATATCAATCCGTGAAAAACGCAATGCCGTAAAGGAGATTCTCATTTATAACAATAATAATATACGAGGTTCTTTTCTGTACTTCAATGGGGATTTTGATCCGGTAAAAGTGCGGGAAATGGCTAAAAACAGTGAGTTTAGTGAATTACCAAAAATCCTTGGTAAGGAATTTAACATGCAATCTCCAGAGGAAATCAACGAGTAATTTTCAATGCCTTTTCCCGGATAATTTGCCCAACGGGTTTGTTTTGTAAGTGGCTTTCTAGCCAGGAGAGTATATCTAAATAAAGAAATGCACGCTTCTCATAAGGATGATCTTCATATTTTTTTAATTCATCATATAACCTTTGAAATTCTCCTTTTAATTCATGGGGGTAAATATCACCTAACTTCCGTAAAAACTTGATCATTTCTTTTTGGACTGCTCCAAGATCATTCATCTTGAGTAAAAATTTATAAGTGCTCTTCAATTGAATTTCAAGGTGATAATCCATGCCGGCTTCATAATGTGCCACCAAGCTTAAAACTCTTGCAAAACACATAAGATCTTCCCTCATCTTCAGGTTTTTATTATCTATGATCTTCTTTAAATATTTTATGCAGGTTTTGTTATCTCCAACTCCAAAATACAGACAAGCAATTTTATAATAAAATATCATTATATGATGAGGGTCTATGCGATCGCTGTGTTTTGTAATGCCGTACTCAATTATTTTAACCAGATACAAACCCTTATCAAAGGTGCCTTCCAGGAAATGAAGGTTTAACTTATTTGAATAAATATAAAGGAACGCCAAGGATGATATATTATCATTTTTAGCAAAGTCCTTGTCACCAACAATAGACTCCATTTTATCAAGTGTCTCTTTAAATTGAGAACTGTATTTTACATAAAACAACGATTCTAATAAATAATGATTTCCCTTCAAAAAGAAAACAGGATTTAAATAAATCATTTTTGAATTCTCATAGAACAGATCTACCCATTTACTTGAATATTTATAACATGATAAAAAGTCCTGTATCAAAAAGCTATACCATAAATGCGCCTTGTAAAGCCATAATCTTTCTCTAAAACCAAGATCTTCGATTTTATATTCAGGTAAATGCTCTGCAAAATAACGCCTTACCCTGCCAAGGTCTTCATCATTTCTTACATAGCCTACTTTTAACATCATTCCATATAGCTGAAGGGACAGGTTTGAAAGTTTGCTGGTCATAACATTTTGCTCTGATAATTTCCTGGCCTGTTTAACCAGTTCATCAGCTCTATCCGGAATACTCCTGGTAATATATTGTGTTTCTATAATTTTTTCTAATTCTACTATTTCATAGGCGATATTTTTCTCTTCATTATCTATAGCTATACCTTTAACTTTATCTAATATCTTTAGACTTTGCTTATACAATCCCTTTTGATATAGGATAGTGGCGAAGTCTAATTGCTCCCTTATCTGAACTCTAATATTTTGGTTTACAGGATTTAATCTTAAACTAACCAAAATCTGTTTATACAAATGTGCTTTTAGGTTAGATAGCTGTGTTTTTTTTACGATCCCACTCGCTAAAATTGCACTTTCATCATAAGTTTTAAGTTTATCCAGTAAATTAAAAAGTGCAAGAAATTTGGCATCTGTATTTACTCCAAGGCGACCAACATAAAGCTTAAATTGTCGCTTTTCTGACTTGGAAAGAGATTTAACCAAAACAAATAATGCATCTTTATGGGCATTTGTCATCGTAAAAAATATAAATTATATAGTTGTTTATCAGTACTTTATGAATGCTAAAAAGTAAATTAACGTTGTAAATGAATCATAGGCAATAAAGCTATTCGCTTTCCTAACTATATATTCGTATAGTGACTAAAAATATGCAAAAATAATGAGTAAAGATAAGGTAGACATTTTTGATACAACACTCAGGGATGGTGAGCAGGTTCCGGGTTGTAAACTGGATTCCAAACAGAAGCTTGTTATTGCTGAGCGACTGGACATATTGGGTGTTGATATTATAGAGGCTGGATTTCCCATTTCGAGTCCCGGTGATTTCAAATCTGTCAATGAAATTGCAAAAATTGTAAAGGAAGCAACAGTTTGCGGATTAACGAGATCTGTTAGAAAAGATATCGAAGTGGCCGCCGAAGCTCTGAAACATGCAAGAAAACCCAGAATTCACACCGGAATTGGCACTTCTGATTCACATATAAAATTCAAATTTAATTCAACAAGGGAGAAAATACTGGAAAGAGCAGTTGATGCCGTTAAGTATGCAAAAACTTTTGTGGAAGATATTGAATTTTACGCAGAGGATGCCGGAAGAACCGATAATGAATACCTGGCACGCGTATGCGAAGCTGTTATTAAGGCTGGCGCTACCGTACTAAATATACCAGATACTACCGGATATTGTCTTCCCGAAGAATATGGGGCAAAAATGAAATATCTAAGAGAAAATGTCAAAGGAATTGAAAAAGCGAGACTTTCTTGTCACTGTCATAATGATTTGGGACTGGCCACGGCAAATTCCATTGCAGGTGTTGTAAATGGAGCCAGACAGATTGAATGTACTATTAATGGAATTGGCGAGAGAGCAGGAAATACTTCACTTGAAGAAGTTGTGATGATATTAAAACAACACCCGGATCTTAATTTGGATACGAATATTAACACCAAATTATTATACAGTACCAGCCAAATGGTTTCAGATAAAATGGGGATGGTAGTGCAGCCAAATAAGGCTATTGTTGGTTCAAATGCATTTGCACATAGTTCTGGTATTCATCAGGATGGAGTGATAAAAAAACGAGAAACATACGAAATTATGGATCCCGAGGATGTTGGTGTTAACGAATCCTCCATTGTGCTTACTGCAAGAAGTGGTAGAGCGGCATTGGCTTATAGGGCTAAAAAAGTTGGTTATGAACTCACCAAAGTACAATTGGATAGTGTTTATACTGAATTTTTGAAATTTGCAGACCAGAAAAAAGAAGTCGTCGACAATGATATCCATCAAATAATTGAAGTAAGCCCAATAAATATTGAAAGTATCGCATAAATGAATCTTAAAATTGCACTTTTGCCTGGTGACGGTATAGGACCAGAGGTTTCTGCTCAAGCCGTTAAGTGCTTACAAGCTGTTGCGGATACATTTGGTCACCAATTTAAGTTTACTGAAGCAATAGTTGGGGCCAAGGCTATTGATAAGACCGGAAACCCACTTCCTGATGCCACCCTGCAATTATGCAAAGATTCAGATGCCGTATTGTTCGGGGCAATAGGTGACCCAAAGTATGACAATGACCCCAATGCTAAAATCAGGCCCGAGCAAGGGCTATTAAAGCTAAGGAAAGAGTTGGGGCTATTTTGCAATATTCGACCCGTAAAAGTGTTTCCCTCTCTTATTGATAAATCACCACTAAAGAAAAAAAATATACGTGGTACTGATTTTGTAATTTATCGTGAGTTAATTGGTGGGATTTATTTTGGTGAGAAGAACTTGAGCAAAGATGGCACTGTCGCTTCAGACCTATGCACCTATTCTGAAGCGGAAATTAGCCGCATCGCTCATTTGGCATTCAAAGAAGCCAAAACAAGAAAAAAGAAATTAACACTGGTAGACAAGGCAAATGTCCTTGAATCCTCAAGACTTTGGAGAAAAGTAGTTTCAAAAATCGGCGAAAGTTATCCGGAAATTACTTTGGAATTTTTGTTTATTGATAATGCCGCAATGCAACTTATACTTAATCCCAGCCAGTTTGATGTAATTCTTACAGGAAATATGTTTGGCGATATTCTTTCAGATGAAGGTAGTGCAATTGGTGGCTCTATCGGACTATTACCTTCTGCTTCTGTGGGAGAGAACAATGCACTTTTTGAGCCTATACATGGGTCTTACCCCCTGGCGAAAGATAAAGATATTGCCAACCCTATTGCCTCAATTTTATCGGCGGCAATGCTACTAGACCATTTTAACCTGGATGAAGAGTCCAGAGCAGTTGTGATAGCTGTCCTGAAATCAATGAAAAATGAAATTGTCACACCAGATTTGAATAAAAACAGTAAGTATGGGACAAATTATGTTGGCGACTTTATTTCGAGTAATATCAAAGAATCAGATGATCATCTGACGATCAACCGGGAGAATATTTGGTTGGGGAAATCTACTATAATATAAGTTGAAGTTATTTTGTCTCAGACTTTCAAATTGGAATACCGAATTATTCGCCTAGCAGCAACTCAATATATTGATCAAATTCTTTCTTAAAATCAATATATTTTTGGCCGGTGGCCGGCCCGTTAAATCCGGTATGAATCTTCCTTACTTTCCCTTTTTTATCAATAAAAATAGTTGTAGGGTATGATAGAACATGATTTAACATTGGTAGCTTTTCGTTTGCTTTACTTTTGCTGGAGCTAGCATATTGAGCCAGAAGAATTGGATAAGGCACCCCTACTCTGCTTTTTAACCTTTCAATTGATTTAAAAGCCAGGTCCCTGGTCTTGGCATACTCAAAGGCCAGGGCAACCACTTCAAAATTACCTTGTTTTTTGGTTTTTACGTAATCAGACAAAAATTTAGTTTCATCAAGGCAATTGGGGCACCAGGTTCCCATTATTTGAACAACTACAACTTTATCTTTAAATCTGGAGTCCTTTAATGAAATGAAAGTGCCTTCGCTATTTGGAAACGAAAACTGTAATTCTTCGTAGCCCTCATTCAAAAAGGTTAGAGATTCTTCATCAGCTAATTCAAAACTTTCATTTCTATAGGCAATAAAAGGCTCTTTAAAATGATTTCCTGAATAAAAAGTACCATTTAGACTACTATCTGTCGCCTTAGCTGTGAACAAAAAAGCGTGAGCCCCATCAAAAGTGGAGAGTTTCAAACTATCCCCGTCTAATATTCCTTCTAAATATCGATAATCACCGGTGTTTGTTCTAAAAGTACCACTAACCTTATTCCTATGCTGTTCGAAAATACCCTTTGCAAAATACTCATCTTCCGAATCCGGGCTAAATTTGGTTTCCCATATCCCGGAAACATCAACCGTGGTATTTGCTGAACTATGAAACCTAATGCTATCACCAAATTCTGCATGAAATGGTACAATTCTATCAAGGCTTTCTTTTATAAATTTTCCATTTATTACCGAATCATTAAAAGTTCCTGAGATATAGCCCTCAAAAGAAGGCATTTGAATTTTTATGCTGTCATTATAGATGTCAATCTCATCGACCCGAATAGTTTCTGCAGCATTATAAACGTCCATTATATATCCGGATTCAATTTTCTTTAAATTAAAATTAAAAGGAAGAAGTTCTTTATCCATCACTTCCAATTGAGCTAACCATATACCTTCCTTGAGGGGTTTAGTTTCCTTTGTACTACAGGACATTAAAGTTAAAAACAGCAAGAAAAAATAATAAAATCTTTGCATCTTAAAAGTTATTTAGTCAGGTACGAAATAACGATTAAAATACTTTAATAAAAAATAAAGCTATTCAGCCTTAAGTATATTGAATGTATAAGACCTTTGTTTTATCTTTGAAGGCTAAAACTAGCCCATGAAAATTTCCTATAACTGGTTAAAACAGTTTCTTAAGCTCGACTGGGAAGCGGAAAAAACAGGGGAACTTCTAACCAATTTAGGTCTTGAAGTAGAAGGTATTACCCAATTCGAGTCCATTCCTGGCGCTTTAGAGGGTATCGTAATAGGTCATGTCTTAAACTGTGTGAAGCATCCTGATGCAGATAGGCTAAAACTGACCACGGTTGATATCGGTTTAGAAAAACCTGTTCAGATAGTTTGTGGTGCACCAAATGTGGCCGAGGGACAAATGGTGCCGGTAGCCACAATAGGTTCTAAGTTATATCCCAGTGATGGAAAGCCCCTGTTAATTAAGAAAGGTAAGATTCGAGGAGTTGAGAGTCATGGAATGATTTGTGCAGAAGATGAGTTAGGTTTAGGCGAAAGTCATGACGGTATAATGGTTTTAAGTGAAGCCCTTCAACCGGGAACGGCTTGTTCTGAAGTATTTGAAATAGAGAAAGATGAAATCTTTGAAATTGGCTTAACACCAAACAGGGCTGACGCTATGAGTCATCATGGAGTTGCCAGGGATCTAAAAGCTGGGCTTAATCAGAGAGATATTCAAACAGAACTTATTACTCCCTCCGCAAGTAATTTTAATGTTGAAAACAGATCGTTAAAAATAGATGTTGAGGTTGAAAATAATGACCTGGCACCGAGGTATTGTGGAGTAACACTTAGTAATCTTATTGTTCAGTCCTCACCAGACTGGTTAAAAAACAGATTACGGGCAATTGGTCTTAGTCCTATTAATAATGTCGTAGACGCCACTAATTACGTTCTGCATGAATTGGGGCAACCCTTGCATGCATTTGATGCCGATAGGATTACTGGTAAAAAGATTGTTGTAAAAACTTTACCCTCAGGAACTAAATTTATGACCCTTGACGGTGAGGAACGCATATTACATGAAGAGGATTTGATGATATGTGATGATGAAAAACCAATGTGTATCGCCGGAGTTTTTGGAGGAATTAATACCGGTGTAACTGAAAATACCAAATCAATATTTCTTGAAAGTGCATATTTTGATCCTGTTTCCATTAGGAAAACGGCCAAACGGCACGGATTAAATACTGACGCGTCTTTTCGTTTTGAAAGAGGTGTTGATATAAATAATACCGAATACTGCTTACGAAGGGCAGCTTTATTGATAAGAGAGATCGCGGGGGGAGATATTACATCAGATGTCGTGGATCTTTACCCCAGAAAGAAAGATGATTATCAGGTATTTCTTTCTTTTGAAAGAATTAACACCTTGATAGGTCAAAAAATACCTGCTGATACTATTAAATCTATATTGGCGTCCTTGGATATCCAGGTTAAAAATTCCACCGAATCCGGATTAGGTCTTCTTATTCCATTTTACAGAGTAGATGTACAAAGAGAAGTGGATGTAATTGAAGAAATCTTAAGAGTTTACGGATATAACAATATTGATTTCAAAGAAAAACTAAATGCCTCTATTGCTACCAGTACAAGATTTGAAGATCATAAACTCCAAAAATTAATTGGCGACATGTTGGCTTCAAGAGGTTTTTATGAAATTATGACCAATAGTCTTACCAGTCCAAATTATAACAAACTTCTGGGTGCTAATTCTGAAGAATCTGGGGTTGCCATTTTAAACCCCTTAAGTATAGATTTATCAGTTTTGAGACAATCCATGTTATTTTCAGCACTAGAAACAGTAGCTTATAACATTAACAGAAAAAAACAGAATCTAAATTTTTTCGAATTTGGCAAAACATATCAAAGCTCGCAATCAGAATATATAGAGACCAAGCACTTATCACTAATTGTAACCGGAACACGAAATGAAAACAGTTGGATCTCTCCTTCCAAGCCTACAGACTTTTATTTTCTGAAGGCAGCAGTTGAACTGGTTTTAGCACGACTTGGTATTACTAATTACGAATATTTTTCCAAGCAGAATGACATTTTTCTTGATAGCCTGAGCCTTAAAAAAAATAAAACCGAATTGGTCTCCTTTGGAATGGTTCAAAAAACTATTTTAAAAGAATTTGATATTAAGCAAGAAGTTTTTTATGCCGATTTTAATTGGGGTGCCTTATCAGAAATAATACGTGAGAATAAAATAATTTTTGAAAATATTCCGCGTTTTCCTGAGGTAAAAAGAGATTTAGCTTTATTATTGGACAAGGGTATTACATTCGATGAAATCCAAGCTATTGCCTACGATACAGAAAGAAATCTACTGAAAAGCATTACTCTTTTTGACGTTTATACCGGAAAAAATCTTCCTCCGGAAAAAAAATCATACGCCGTAGGATTCACAATTGGGGACGCGCGTAAAACACTAACGGATAAGCAGATCGATAAGATTATGAAAAAACTGCAGCAACGCTTTGAAAAAGAGTTGGGCGCAGAGTTGCGCTAGGTTACAACTGATTTGGCAAAATTACGCTGTCAATTACATGGATAACTCCATTACTCTGATTGGCATCGGCAGATGTTATCCTTGCAATATTTCCAAAACAATCCGTTAGAACAATATCCAGTCCGTCCATCGTGGCTAAAAGCTCATTACCCTGAACGGTGGTTAAACTGGCACTACCTTTACCCCTGCACATTGCTCTTAATATTTTAGAAGCCGTAAAGTTACCTGCAACGATATGGTAAGTAACTAAAGATTGTAAGGCTTTTTTATTTTCAGGTTTTAAGAGTGCTGCTATTTTATCTGAAGACATTTTGTCAAAGGCTCTATCCGAAGGAGCAAAAACAGTAAATGGACCATCACCAGCGAGCGTTTCCTCGAGATCTGCAGCCTTGACGGCAGTAAGAAGTATTTTGTGAATTTGAGATTCCTCAGTACTCCGAATTATTGTTTTGTTTATAAGATCATTATTTACAAAAGCCAGGGAAGTTTGAGAAAAAGTCGTAAAACAGGTCAATAGGGTAAGCAGGCTTAGGGGGGTTGCCAAAAACTTCATGAGTATCTAATTTAAAATATTCGTAATTATCGATGAACGGTACAGCAATGTCGACAAGATACAATTATGCGGGACACAATCATATTAGTGAAAATGCATTTGAAAGAATTTAACAAAATATTAACGGAGCCTAAATCTTAAACAGAATTTGTTTCGTAAGTTCAATTCATTATTTTTGAATCAATTGCTAGAAAAAGAAACCTATTATGTTATTAAAACCCACAAATATTCGGGAGCAACTCTATAAATCCAAACTTCAGTTCTCCGAAGAGCAACTAATTAACGAAGTTTATTTGCTCTTGCAGAAATCTTCCGGAAAAGAAGAAAAGATTCTAAAAAAAATATCCGGTAACGCCAATAGCGCAGAAAATAATTTCAATTTTGATCTTTTAGAAACAGATAGGATTTTTCACATTGATCAAATAAAGGAAATCTGTATTAACTACAGACTTCGTTTTCTCGACTCAAAATATTTTAAAGGCCAGATCCCGGATAAAACCATTGATAAGATAAAACTGCTCGAACAAAAGCATAATATTGGAATTGAAGGTTTTAAAATAGTAGCCCCATCAAAACTTTTCAAATTAGCAGATAAAGATGATCCCCTATTGTTTGCCCCTATTGGTAATGGGTATTTTTATTTAATTGATAAATGGGGCAATGACCTGCATCCCTTGCGCAGAATTCTGGTTTGGCCATTTAAGAATATTGTGAATCTTTCATTACTAGTAGTTTTGATTAGCTGGCTAACTACATTATGTATTCCTAACGGCCTTTTTTCAAAATCAAATTCGCAAATGGAATTTATGATAATATTCTTTTTTATGTTTAAATCTATAGCTGCCGTAGTTATTTTCTATGGATTTGCTTTAGGCAAGAATTTTAATCCCGCGATATGGAATAGTAAATATTTTAATTCCTGAGTCTATATCCAAGCGAAATTCGTACAAGTATTTACGTTTTCTTCAGGTAGTACGTTATTTGGTATACATCTGAAAAGGTACTCCATTAAGATCTATATTATCAATAAATGCTGGGTTAGGAATAGGTCTGATGCGCAATAGCCCACCTTTTCCAGGATCTCCTGATTTCTGATACCCAATTAAAATAAAGTTGTTTTTTGCATCGTATGATACCATGCTCGTATCACCTATTTCGAATTCAAATAATTGTTCCTGTTCCGATAAAAAATTCTCATAGTAATAAAGAATTGCAGTATTATTTTCAAAATCATAAACAGCCGGAATATTTGGATATGAGGTACCGGAAAGATTCGTGGGCATAGAATAATATAGATTCCCTACCTCATCGTAAAAGGAAGACTTAGCATCTCCGAAATTAGGTTCCTTACCTGCTTCATAACGAATGGTTGCAGTTATTGCCCTTGTAGAACTACTAATAAGAGTATGTAATTCAGGATAACTTACTATTATACTATTAACATCGGATTTAAAAATTCTTAATACTTCAAATCCGAGATTTATATCAGCTACTAATTCTTCAATCATAGTATCAAGCACTATCAAGCTATTCTTATTATCATCTTCTAAATCCTCTGATAAGATAAACACCTGATTATTAGAAAAAACTGCCTGTAAAGGTCTTTTATCCAACTCAATATCAACAAATTCAGTTTCTGATAATGAAGCATCAATTATTCGAATATAATAAAGTGTCTCTTTAGCCCCTGAACCAGGAACCTCATACCCGACATAGAATTTATTCCCTGAATGCGCAATTGCCCGAACAATAAGATCGCAATTTCCCAAATCATCAAAGACGACTGTTTCTATAAAGGCGTCATTTTCAAAATCATATAATGAAATTTTACCAGAGCAATCTGTTTCAGAATTAAAAATACTTATTTCGTTACCATCTCTGTAAGTAACCGAAGCAAGAGAAATACCTGAAAATTCATTTATCCCCGGATCTAAAAAAATGGTCTCAGCATCAGCTTTTAAATTAATAAGCGATAAAAGATCATTGGATTCAACCAATAATGCGTAATCCGCATCAACATTCGGGAACTCTTCTTTTGTTTGAAGGTCTTCTCCTGCATTATCACTACACCCCAGCATAAATAGGGCCAGCAAAAGAAAGTAAATTCTGTAGGTTTGCATAGCATTAGGATTTGGGAGGTCCTATTCAGCTATACGGGTATTGCATACATTTTATCACGTTGTTCCCTTATAGCCTTGTCAGACATATATTCATCAAACGTTAAATATCTGTCTATAGTATCTTTTGGAGTCAATTCTACGATCCTATTTGCTACAGTTTGAGCAAATTGATGATCATGAGTAGTAAATATAACTGTACCCTTAAAATTGTTGAGAGAATTATTAAAAGCCGTTATACTTTCAAGGTCAAGATGGTTAGTAGGTTCATCTAACATCAGTACATTGGCCCTGATCATCATCATTCTACTTAGCATGCATCTCACTTTTTCACCACCGGAAAGAACTGTACACTTTTTTAATGCTTCCTCCCCACTAAACAACATTTTACCCAAAAAACCACGTATATAGACCTCTTCTCTTTCCTCTTCGGTTTTGGCCCATTGTCTTAACCAATCCACTAAATTTAAATTATCGTTGAAAAATTCAGAATTATCGGCAGGCAAATAGGACTGTGTAGTTGTAATTCCCCAATGATATTTGCCTCGATCAGCTTTTCTTTTGCCATTGATGATTTCATAAAAAGCAGTTGTTGCCCTGGAATCTCTGGACAAAATGGTTACTTTATCTCCTTTAGCTAAATTCAGATTTAAGTTTTGGAACAACAATTCCCCGTCCTCAGAACTAGCAGCTAAATTTTCAATATTTAAAATTTGATCCCCGGCTTGCCGTTCCTGTTCAAAAATTATTGCAGGATATCTCCTGCTTGACGGTTTGATGTCCTCAATCTTAAGTTTTTCCAACATTTTTTTTCTTGATGTTGCTTGTTTACTTTTAGCGACATTAGCGCTAAAACGTCGAATAAACTCTTGTAGTTCTTTGGCTTTATCTTCTGCTTTTTTGTTTTGTTGAGCCCTTTGTCTGGCTGCTAATTGACTACTTTCATACCAAAAGGAGTAATTCCCGGAAAAGGAATTTATTTTACTAAAATCTATATCTGAAATATTGGTACAAACAGCATCTAAAAAATGACGGTCGTGAGATACAACAATAACCGTGTTATCATATGAAGCCAGGAAATTTTCTAACCATGTAATGGTTTCATAATCTAAATCATTCGTGGGCTCATCCATAATTAAAACATCAGGATTGCCAAATAAAGCCTGAGCTAAGAGTACACGAACTTTTAATTTAGAATCCAGTTCAGACATTAAGGTATAATGTAATACCTCCGGAATTCCCAAATTTGATAACAAAGTAGCTGCATCACTATCTGCGTTCCAACCATTCATTTCTTCAAAAGTTACCTGCAACTCTCCAATTCTATCCGCATTTTCATCAGTATAGTCGGCATAGAGAGCATCTATCTCTTTTTTGATTTTATATAAAGGCTTGTTTCCCATAACTACAGTTTCCAGAACTGCTGTTTCATCATAGGCGTTGTGGTTTTGCTCCAAAACAGACATACGCCGGCCAGGTTCAAGGTGTACCTGACCCGAAGTAGGGTCAATTTCACCTGAGAGTATCTTTAAGAAAGTAGATTTTCCAGCCCCATTGGCACCAATGATACCATAACAGTTGCCTTGTGTGAAACTAACATTTACTTCATCGAAAAGTATTCTTTTACCAAATTGAACTGATAAATTGGAAACAGATAGCATACTTCTATTTTTAAAATTTTTGCAAAAATAGGGAAAAATAATGCTAAGTAACAATAATCATACAAGCGAATGACAGGCTTTCCCAATTAACAGTGATTGTGAACTTTTAACTGTGCCTTAACAGCTTCAGCCTATTGGTTTGACTAATTTTGTATACTGTAGGCAGCGAAAAATATATGAATAAAACTTTACTATATTTTATTATTTTCTTACTGGCGGCTTGTAATACCAAGGAAAAGAAATCTTCAGCGGTTTATTTTGGTGGGGAAATAGTGAATCCTTCCAGTGAGTATGTTGTTCTGTTAAAAGGAGATGTGGTTATAGATACTGCCCGCCTTGATGAGAATAACAGATTTTCCTTTCAGTTGGATTCAGTAGATGAGGGCCTTCATCATTTTAATCATTTTCCGGAAGAGCAATATGTGTTTTTAGAACGTGGTGATAGTTTACAATTAAGGCTAAATACCGTTGATTTCGATGAATCACTTGTTTTTTCGGGAACAAATGAACAGGTAAATAACTTTCTTTTGGAAATGTTCCTGGCTAATGAACAGGAAGAAGAGTTGATTTATAAATACTACAGCCTTGAGCCTGAATCATTTATACTAAAAATAGACTCCCTAAAAAATATAAAACTTCAATCTTTAAACAATCTTTCAACAGAGACTGAGCTTTCCGATGGTGCTATGGAAATAGCCAAAACGGGTATTATGTATACTTCATACATTTTCAAGGAGGCCTATCCGTTTTATCATAAAAAGAAAAAGGGCGAGAAATCTATTCATGACCTTCCAGCTGATTTTTATAACTACAGGACCGAAATTAATTATGATCACAAGGGTCTGTGTTATTATAGGCCTTATTATAATTTCATGAAATATCATTTAAACAATCTTTCATATATGGATTGCAAGAACGGTTGTGGAAAACGGAATAAGATGGCTAAAAACCAGCTTCATTTTAATCAACACAAACTGAAATTGATAGATAGTCTAATAAAGCAAAATGAGCTTAGAGATAATTTATTCAGGAATGTTGCAATGGATTATTTGCTTAAATATGACAAAGAGGAAAATATCGAAATTTTCATTAAAGAATTCCATCAACTGTCAGATAACAACAGGCATATACATGAAATCAATGGGCTATATGAGGGAATAAGAAATTTACAACCTAAGAAAGAACTGCCGGAACTCTTGGTATTTGATTCTGAAGGTAACAAGTTTTCTATAAAGGACCTTGGAAAAGACAGAAAGGTTGTGTTTTACTTTTGGTCAGCGCCTGAAAAAAGGCATTTTACTAATATGATTCAACGCATTAATTTATTAAAGGAAAAATATCCGGAGTATACTTTCATTGGTTTAAATCTACGAACTGAACATGCCCGATGGAATAACATGGTTGAAGTTTCACAACTAGATAAAAGCGAGCAATTTTGGACAGAGAATTTTGAAGATGTTGCACATACCCTAATTGTCTATGATCCAAATAGAGGAATCATAACAGAAGATGGCATAATTGTAGATGCTTTTGCTAACGTTTATACTTCTTTCTAGAGAACCAGACCTGATTTTGGCGCAACAAACTACTGTGTTTTCCTATCACCAAACAGACTCAAATGAGTTGTTAAATTAATTTCCCTTATTATAATCTGCTAAAAATTTTTCTAAACCAATATCTGTTAAGGGATGTTTTAGCAAACCTTCAATGGCAGATAAAGGACCAGTCATAACATCGGCACCCAATTTAGCACAGTCAATAATATGCATAGTATGTCTTATTGAAGCAGCTAAAATTTCCGTTTCATACCCATAATTGTCATAAATATGCCTTATTTCTGATATAAGGTTTAATCCGTCTGTAGATATATCGTCTAATCTTCCTATAAAAGGTGAAACATAAGTTGCTCCTGCCTTAGCGGCCAATAGGGCTTGTCCGGGAGAAAAAACCAGAGTGCAATTTGTTCGAATGCCCTTGTCTGCAAAATATTTAAGGGCTTTTACCCCATCTCGTATCATGGGAACTTTAACAACAATTTGTTCGTGTAACTCCGCCAGCGCTTCCCCTTCTTTGATCATTCCCTGCAAATCTGTAGCTATTACCTCGGCAGAAACATCACCATCAACAATGTTGCATATATCCACATAGTGTTTTAAGATATTATTTCTTCCGGTGATCCCTTCCTTTGCCATTAATGAAGGGTTTGTGGTAACGCCATCTAAAACGCCCAGCTCCTGAGCGTCTTTAATTTGATCTAAATTAGCGGTATCTATAAAAAATTTCATGTTTTTCTATTGTTTATATAACTCTTACGAGCTGTGTTTTTACTTTATGATAGTGCTCACAAAACTACAATTTATAATGATTCAATAACAAGCGTTCATAAACTTTATCCGGCAATATTTTCTTTAAAATCAATGAAAATTTCTGCACTGGACTTCCAACTTTATAATGAACTTTTGGGTTTTTGGTATTAATAATTTTATACACCATTTCCGCAACCTTTATAGGATTCTGACCTTCCTGTACATGATCATCTATTATGCCTAATGTTTTGCTATAGGGTTTATAATATGGTGAAGCGCTATTGGCTGGCGCATGATAACGTCCTGCTGCTATATTCGTTGCAAAATCACCAGGTGCCAGGTTAGTAATCTTAATACCAAAGTCCTTTGTCTCCATTCTCAGGGCTTCTGTAAGTAATTCTAAAGCACCTTTGCTGGCAGAATAAATACCCCTATAGGGCAACCCCATATATCCGGCTATTGAGGTAATATTTATTATGAGACCAGAATTTTGCTTTCGCATCTGCGGTAATGCGGCTCTGGCCACATTAATTGGTCCGTGGAAATTTGTATCAAAAGCCTTTTTTATTTCAGTTTGGGGAGTTTCCTCAATTGGCCCGGTTATTCCAATTCCTGCATTATTTATGAGTACATCCAGAAAACCCTCTGAGGCAATTATGCTATTGATGGCCAGGTCAATACTGGTATTATCTCTAACATCTAATTCTATGAGTTTAAAATCTGAAAATTCGGGATAGTTCTGCAAGTTACGTGTGGTTCCAAACACCTTATATCCTTTGGATTTAAGAAACAAACCAACAGATCTGCCAATCCCCGAGGAACCGCCGGTAATTAAAACTATTTTTTGTCTCATATACCTTGCAAATAAACAAATAAAAAGAAGAGGAAGAAAATATTGAAATCTATATTAAGAACTTGAGTAGAGAACTATATGAGTTAGAAGTGCATATCAAAAAACACTAAATAAACCGCATAAAAAAAGGCAAGCTACCTACATCGCACCGCTACAACCTCATACCCTTGCTGCGTTCCCACCCTGGGGGATTCAGAGGGAGCTGGTCGTGTAGGACTTGCCTCATGCAAATATACGACCAATTTAAATTTGGGACAATCGTTTTACATTCTTATTTTAGCTCTAAAGCATTTAATAAATAATACTTTTGCTCAGAGAAGCTTCCAATATCAGGCTCATTAATCTTAACCCATAGAAGTACAATCGCTTATGAATTTCATCAAGTTTTTCATTCCTCTTGCAATAGCTACTTTGTTCCTGGCCTGTGAAGGGGATCTAAAACCTAAACAGCTATTTGAAATTGAGTTTGCCGGTAAAACAAATGAGTTTAGAAATCTGGATTCCGTTGCTGTTTCTATAAAAAACAAAAAAGGGAAAACAATAGATAACGTAAGCTATTCAATCGATGGAAAAAAATTACAAATACAAGATGATAAACTAAGTCTAGATGTAACACGTTTAGGACTGAAAGAGCTTAAAGCTGTTATTGAATATGAGGGTAATACGGCAGAAATAACTAAAAAGATAAAAATTTTGTCTGCCACAGCTCCCGAAATTTACACCTATGAAATTATCAATGAATATCCACACGACTTAAATGCATTTACACAGGGATTAGAATTTCACAATGATACTTTATATGAGAGCACTGGTAGTGGTGGAAATGCCAAATCATTCATCAGGAAAATAGATTTCAAAACCGGTAAAATCTTGCAGCAAAAAGACCTGGCCAAAAATTATTTTGGAGAAGGAATTACTATTCTAAATAACAAGCTTTATCAACTCACATGGCGCAGCAGTATAGGCTTTGTATACCGCCTTCAGGATTTTAAAGAGCTCAATAGTTTTCAATATGGGGAGAGCAAAGAAGGTTGGGGTCTTTGCAATGACGGAAAAATGATCTATAAAAGCGACGGTACAGAAAAAATTTGGCTATTAGATCCGGAGACTCTCACTGAAATAAGTCATATTGAAATTGTTACCAACAAATCCATTTTCAATAAAGCTAATGAATTGGAATATGTGGATGGAAAAATCTACGCCAATGTCTGGCAAAAGGAGAGTATGATGATCATTGAAGCGGAAAGTGGAGCCATTGTTGGAGTGATTAATATGGCCGGGTTGAAAAATAAAGTTAAAAAACATAAAAATCTTGATGTCTTAAACGGAGTGGCCTACAACCCAACAAGAGGCACATTCTTTGTTACCGGGAAAAACTGGGATAAACTCTTTGAAATCAAGATCAAGAAAAAATAAAATGGAGGCTTTTGAAAAAACCTTAGTTGTACAACCTGATGATCTTGATGACCTAAACCATGTAAACAATGTCCGCTATGTACAATGGATTCAGGACATTTCCAAAGAACATTGGCAGCACCTTACTTCTAAAGAAATTCAGGAGCGTTTTATTTGGGTAGTACTCAATCATAACATAACCTATAAAAGCGCCGCGGGTTTAGGTGACATTATTTTATTAAAAACATTTATTGAAAATTCTAAAGGAGCTATTTCAACAAGGGTTGTTGAGATGTACAACGCTGCCACGAATACTCTTTTGGTACATTCAGAAACAACATGGTGCCTTCTTAATCCTGAAACACTCAAACCAATACGAATTTCGGAAGAAATTCGTTCTATTTTTGCAGATGTGACAAGGAATCCTAGCTAATCTAATATGCGCCAAAGTCTTTTTATTATACCAATTCTACTGATAACACTTCTCTGGTGTTCTTGCAGGAAGGACTTTCAATACGATACGAGCAGTGGTAATTTGGAGTTTTCAAAGGATACAGTCTATTTAGATACAGTCTTTACCAATATTGGCAGCAGTACGTATTCTTTAAAGGTCTATAACCGATCAAATAGCGATATACAAATTCCTAGTCTGCGGCTGGCACAAGGCAATAATAGCAGCTACAGATTAAATGTTGATGGTGTGGCCGGAAAAGAATTTGAAAATGTTCCTTTAATGGCTAAAGACAGTTTATTCATTTTTATAGAAACAACCTTTGATATTTCGGCACTAAACCAAAATGAATTTTTATATACCGATGCCATCCTTTTTGATGAAGGGCCCAAACAGCAAGAAGTACAATTAGTGACCTTGATAAAAGATGCTATTTTCCTTTATCCGGCAGAAAATGCAGATGGAACTAAGGAAACTTTAATCTTAGGAATAGACGAAGAAGGAAATGAAATTAGAATAGAAGGATTTCTGCTCACCGATGAGCAACTTAGCTTTAGTAATGAAAAACCTTATGTCATTTATGGATACGCAGCTGTGGCATCAGAGAAAACCCTTAATATAGCCGCAGGCAGCAGAGTTCACTTTCACAAGGATTCGGGAATATTGATGGGGGAAGGAACTTCACTTAATGTCAACGGCACTTTAAGTATGGATACACTTCTTTTGGAAAATGAAGTGATTTTTGAAGGTGACCGCCTGGAACCTGAATTCTCAGAGGTGCCGGGGCAATGGGGAACCATTTGGCTGGCTCCCGGCAGTACTAACAATACCATAAACCATCTTACTATAAGAAATGCTTCTGTAGGACTACTGGTTGAAGGTAATTCAGGCTTAAATCCGCCAAAACTTTCTATTAGTAATTCTCAAATTTATAACAGCCTGTCGATAAATATATGGAGCAGATCCTCCTCAATTAATGGGGAAAATCTGGTTCTCGGTAATGCCGGGAACGGCTCACTGGTATGTGAGAATGGGGGTGTTTATTCATTCTTACATAGTACAATAGCCAATTATTGGAGCAACGGTTTCAGGTCAGGAGCCGCATTACAAATCAGTAATTATAATGAGGCTACAGGTGTAAGCGGACAAGACCTGTCTGCCAGTTTTATAAACTGTATTGTAGATGGTAATACGTTTCTTGAACTCTCATTAATGTCTGATCAGGCAAATTCGTTTGATTTTTCTTTCACCAATTGCCTGATTAAATTTAAGGATACAAATAATCAATTTGATACAAATCCCCTCTACGATTTTACAAATACCACTTACTATAACAATATTTTCCTGAATGAGAACACCGATTTTTTGAATACGGCAAAGAACGACTTCAGACTGGGTAATTCTTCCTCAGCAATTGGGAAAGCAGACCCTGGCACAGCCTTTCTGGTACCCATAGATATTCTGGGAACAGACCGTACTTCTGAACCCGATATTGGGGCCTTCGAATTTATTGCTGGAGGACAGAATTAGGCTACCATACTAATTTTTGAAGGAATTTTCTTTCAATATTATTGATTTTCAACACTTTATGTAGAAAAACCTTAATTATTCTATGGTAAAAATAGGGTGTCTTCTCGAATAGGTTTACTACTTTGTACCCAAATAATCTGGCATGGAGTATTCTTACACCATTATTGATTCCGACGCCACCTCAAATTTGCAGTTGCAGCACTATTTGGAGGACTATGGGGATTTTGTGTGTAATAGCGAGGCTAGAAACGGTGAAGATGGTTTAAATGCCATCCTCAAATATACCCCAGACATTGTTTTTATCAATTTAAATGACAAAGCATTTGAATATTTTCATATGGTCACTGAATTGTATCAGTATGTCAAAAATATTCCAATATTAATTGGGATTTCCAGAAGCAAGGAATACGCCTACAATGCGATTAAAAATAATTTTTTTGATTACTGGCTGATGCCCTATAATGAATTTGATATTCGCAAGACCCTTTTACGCTTAAAAAAACAATTACCAAAAGAAGATGTATCCCAAACCATTTGTCTTAAATCTTATAAAGATTACCAATATCTGGATACCAATGAGATTCTTTATTTAAGGGCAGACAATAATGCGACGGATTTTGTAATGAAAGACGGCAGTACTATTAGTGCATTTAAAACGTTAAAAACCTTTGAGAATCAGTTACCTGCTAACTTTATACGTGTTCATCAAAGTTATATTTTGAACACCAAATATGTTTCCGGCATTAATTATGGTAAATCTATATGCTTCTTAAAAGTCAGGAAAACACAACTGCCATTTACCAAAACCTATAAAGAGAATATAGAAGGTTTGAAAAAAATTCTATCAAAAAACACCATTTCTCGCTCTAATTAAAGAAATACTCTCAAAAACCTGTTGAATCCTAATAGAACAGGTATAAATACTAATACTTTTTTTTTCACACAATAAGTTTTTAGGTATAAGTCTAGTTTAGACTCAAGCTATTCAACAATAATTAACCTCTTTAAAAATTTAAATTATGAAAAAAGTTTTAAGCATTTTCGCAATAGTAGTATTCAGTATTGGATTATTTTCCTGTGAAGCAGATAACAGTGCCGAAGACCAGGCCCTATATGAGATAGGGACAGGTGGGGATGATACACCACTGGATAATAGAGATAGCACAGGTGGGGATGACACTCCAGGTGGAGGCAACAGAGGTGAGGGCTAAGACACCATATAGTTACATTTATTCAACCCTTTTATTTTTTATAAATAATTAAAAAGCCTTAAATAGTGTATTTAGGGCTTTTTAATTATCTTGTTCTAGAAGCCATTAGTTTCTGAGTATATGGTATGTAAAAAACATCTAATTC
>Ga0316197_10000287_pt1 | contig 35708 bp, 33 predicted proteins | sample OudBiesiAoxic_MG_FD_204939 | JGI IMG/M metagenome (GOLD analysis project Ga0316197, IMG submission 204939) | Coastal sediment microbial communities from Oude Bieten Haven, Netherlands - site A oxic | ecosystem: Environmental > Aquatic > Marine > Coastal > Sediment | place: Netherlands... | reverse complement strand
CTCGACCCGCTCGGCGTCGGCCGTCGGGTCGGCGAACGCGATGTTCGCCCGCACCGTGTCGTGGAACAGCAGGGTGTCCTCGAACACGATGCCAACAGCTCGGCGCAGGTCGTGCAGGCTGAGCCCGCGGATGTCGACGCCGTCGATCGAGATCGAGCCGCTGTCGACGTCGTAGAACCTGATGAGCAGTCGGACAACGGTCGACTTGCCGGAGCCGGTCGCACCGACGATGGCGACCGATTGACCGGCTGACATCTCGAGGTCGAAGCCATCGAGCACCGGGCCGCTGGTCTCGGTTTCGCTGACCATCGTGGGATACGTGAACCGGACACCGCGGAATGCGATGTCGCCGAAGCCGGTGGCAGGCTCCGGGCCGGGGGCCGTTGGGAGCTCGGCCGGATGATCAGGATCTTGCACCTGGGGCGAGATGTCGAGGACCTCGTTCACCCGGCCCAGCGCTGCGGCTGCCCGCTGCGCGAAGGCGATCGTCATCCCGATCATTCGCAGCGGCCAGACGAGCAGCGCCACGTAGACGTTGAACTGCACCAACGCTCCGAGTGAGAGGTCGCCGTCGATCACCTGGTTCCCCCCGAACCACAGGACTGCGATCAGCCCGATCTGCGGAAGCAGCTCCATCGCCGGCAGATACTTCGCTCGGATCCGGGCAGCCTTGATCGACTCGCGCCGGATGTCGTCAGCCTCGGTGCGCAGCTTCTCGGCCTGCACTCGCTCGGCGCCGAAACCCTTCACGACGCGCACGCCGCCGACGGTTTCCTCGACGACGGTGGCGAGCTCGGCCTGCTCGGCCTGAACGGCGAGCACCGCGGGATGGATCGCGCGTGAGAAGCGGCTGCCGAGGACCTGGATGAGCGGCAACGAGACGAGCGCCAGCAACGCCAGCTGCCAGTCGGTGATGAACAAGATGACCGTGACCGCGCAGATCATCGCGAGATTCGACAGGGTGATGGGAATCATCACGACGAACATCTGGATCTGGTTGAGGTCGCTCGATGAGCGGCTCATCAGCTGACCGGTCTGGGCCCGGTCGTGATAGCCGATGTGCAGCGACATGATGTGGCCGAACAGTCGTTCGCGGAGCCGGGTCTCGGTCCACCGGGCTTCGCGGAACGCATAGAAGCGGCGGAACGCAGTGAAGAACCCTGCGAAGAGTCCGGCGATCGCGATGAGGCCGGCCCACAGCCACAGCATCTCGTCGTCGCGGATACCGCGATCGATGCCGAAACGGATGAGAACGGGTGACGCAACCTTGCCGACCGACCAGGCGAGCCCGATCATCGTCCCGATCAGCAGGTTGCGTCGCTGCGCCCGCAACGTCTCCCACAGCAACGGCCACGTCGAGACCGGTGTGTGATGAACGTCGGGGGCGGGCATCCGGGGTCAGCCGAGCAACTCGGCGACGCGGCCCTTCGGACGTCCGATGATGGCTTTGTCCGGCGTGACCACAAGCGGTCGCTGCAGGAGCTGCTTGTGCTTGACGAGGATGTCGACGATCTGATCGACGCTGGCCACGTCGTCGTCGGTCAGCTCGAGCTTCTTGAACTTGCTGTCACGTCGTACGAGGTCGGTCGGCGGATCCTCCAGCTTGGCGATGATCTCTCGCAATGTCGCCGCGTCCGGCGGCTCCTTGATGTAGAGCACGACGTCGTGGTCGACGCCCAGTTCCTCGGCAATGCGCACGGCATTGACAGAGGAGTTTCAATGCTGGTTGTGGTAGATCGTGACGTCCGACATTCGATCGACCTTATGCGACCGACGGACGATTCGACCGATCGATTGCTCCCGCTCACGCGGGGTCGGCGGCGCCGGAGTCCTCGAGGAACACTTCCTGCAGCAAGCCGGTCTGGACGTCGTACACGAACCCGCGGACGTTGCCCTTGAAAGGCACGAACGGCGTCATCTCGAGTCGCTTCATCGACTGGCGGACGTCGACGTAGGGATCGTCGAACGACTCGACCGCCCACCACGGTTTGATCCCCGTCTCCTGCTCGATCTCGGCTTTGAGACCGTCCTCGGTCACCAGCTGGAGCCCGCAATCGGTGTGGTGGACGAGGACGACCTCACGGGTCCCGAGGTAGCGCTGCGAGAGGCACAACGAGCGCACGACGTCATCGGTGATCACACCACCGGCGTTGCGGATGATGTGTGCTTCGCCGTTGCCGAGGCCGAGCAAGGCGAAGATGTCCATCCGCGAGTCCATGCAGGTCACGATCGCCATGTGCCGGGTCGGGCTGACCTCGAGAAGGTGGCTGTCGAATGTCTCGGCGAACCGGCGGTTGCCGGAGACGAGCTCGTCGGCGGTCGGATGGAATTCGGCGTCGGCAGACGATTCGGGAGCACCCACCGTCACAGTGTGACACCCCCTGCGTAGGGTGCAGCAAACCGACTCCCTCCCCCACTCACCGCGGCCACCGCCCCGACCCACTCTGGGGGATCCATGATCCAATTCTGCAGCTCGCATCGCTTTCCCTCCGCCGATCGCGATCCGATCGGCGATGCGACCGCACGACTCCTGTTCGAGTCTGCACTCGCCGTCCCGCGGCGCCCTGAAACAGTCGTCGTCCTGCTCGATCACGACCGGCGCGGCCGCTCGATCATCAACGTCGACCGAACCGACGAACCCGATGCCGTGTTCGACGTCGCAGAATTGAGCATTGCGATGGCCGATGGATCGCCGGCGATCGGCGGAGCACTGATCGCTTCGGTGCGCCCGGCGGGCGGTGACGATCTGGACGATGTCGAGCGGTGGCTCGAGCTCGACGAACGCTTCGCGATGGCCGGCATCGAACTCGTCGAGTGGTATGTCTACGGCCGCTCGGTTTCGAGGCCGCGTGTGCTGCTCGGTGAACCCGAGCGGTGGGTGGCCTGAGCCGCTCCGGGCCGATCAGCCGGCACGTGCCCGGCGTTCGGCCGGGCTGAGGCGGAGCCCAGAGGCGCGCAGCCGGCGCACGAGTTCGCGACTCTCCACGACCTGTGCGCCGGCCTCGATCAGGTCGTCCCGGTATTCCTCGGGGATGTCGTAGTGGTCACCTTGGAACCCGCGTCGCGGGATCCCGACGCCGTCGGCGAATTCGAGCAGCTCCTCGTACGACACGTCGGAGACCAGGTGACACCACTTCCGGCCCCGGAACCACCAGCGTGCTTCGTCCATCAGGATCGCCATCCGGGCGAGCATGGCATGCCGTGCCACACTCGTGACGTGTCCACCCCGATCGACGCCAGCGGCGATGCGGCTCCGTCCGTTCTCGACGATGCCTGGCGGCGACACATCTCTTCCGATCCGACGCTCCTTGTTCGACTCCTCGGCCGGCATCGTGAGAAGCACCGCCGGTACCACACGGTGGCGCATCTCGAGGCCGTGGTCGGCGCCGTCGTCGAACTCGGCGCCATCGAAGCGGTCGACGACCTCTCGGCGGTGGTCGCCGCAGCGCTGTATCACGATGCCATCTACGAACCGGCGTCGCCAGCCAACGAGCGGGCGAGCGCACGGCTGGCTCGCCGCGACCTCACCACCCTCGGGTGGGCGGGGGACCGCATCGCACGCGTCACGCTCATGATCGAGGCGACCACCGACCATCTCGCGCCTCCGGACCAGGGGCACGCGCTCCTCTTCGACGCCGACCTGATGGTCCTCGGTGCAGCGCCCGACGAGTACGCCGCCTACGCCGAGGCCGTTCGAGCGGAGTACCGACATGTCGACGACGGTGCCTGGCGGACGGGTCGCAGGGGCTTCCTCGAGGCCTTCCTGACACGTGAGGCGATCTACGCGACCTCGACGGGACGCTCCCGCTGGGAACATGCCGCACGCTCCAACCTGACGACCGAACTCGCGACGCTCAGCGACTGACCGCCACATCGGCGACCACTGATTCGGCCGCTGTCCGCTCGGCGACCGCAAACGCTGCACATGCGAACGTGGCAACGAGTCCCATCAGAACGATCGCGAGGCGCAATCCGACCACCTCAGCGAGCAATCCGAGTGGCAGGGCGGCGATCCCGAATCCGGCGAAGCTGAGCATCAACAGTGACTGAACGCGCCCTCGGTGGCCTTCGTCGGAGAGCGACAGCGCCAGCGTGTTCGAAAGCGACTGGTAGCCGGTCGCACCGGCACCGATCACACCCACCACGAGGAAGGCGCTCCAGAACGTCGGGGCGACACCCAGCGCGATCACGGAGCCACCGAAGACCGCGCCGGAGACGAGCATCAGTTGCATCGCGCGGGGCCCATCGGCGTGACGTGCGATCGAGAGCGCGACGATGACCGCGCCGATTGCGCTCGCCGACATGAGCACACCGACGTAACCGTCGGTGAGGTCGAAGGTGTCCTTGACCAGCGCGGGGATGAACGCCACGTAGTTGAACCCGAACATGATCACGAAGAACGAGCTCACGAGCAGCCGCCGCAATGCCGGATACGCGGCAACGTATCTCACCCCGTCGGCGATGTCGGTGAACGGATGACGGCCCGACGCCTGCTGCGTCACCGCACCATCCGGACATCGCAGCAACTGGACGAACGCACCGGCCGAGAACACAGCGCTGACGAGGTATGCGCCGCCGATCCCGAAAAAGGCGATGCCGGCGAGCATCCCGGCGAAGGCCGGCGCGAAGACACGCGTGCCGTTGAGGCTCAGCATCGACAACGTGATCGCGTTGCCGAGTTGCTCCGGGCCGACGAGCTTGGCGGCGAACGCAACGCGTGCGGGACCGTAGAAGCCGAAGGCGAGCCCCTGCGCGACCGACGCCACGAGCAGCATCCAGAACTGCACGACACCGGTGACGACCACGATCCCCATGCCGAGCGCGCCCAGCAGGAGCACCGACTGGCTGACGAGCAGCACGCGCCGGTTGGGAAGTCGATCGGACGCCACGCCGCCGAGCGGCGTGGCCAGCAGCATCGTCACGCCGAAGCACAGGTAGACGAGCCCGAGTGCCCCCTCGCGCTCGGTGAGGTCCCAGGCGAGTATGCCACGGAGCAAGAACTGCATCTGCACCGAGAGGAACGCGAACGTTCCGGCGAACCACAGCCGTCGATATCCGACGACGGCGAGCGACGAGAAGGCGCTGCCGCCCGAGAGAGGGCGTCCGTCAGCGGACGCCGGGCTCAATCGTCGCTCGAGCGACGGGGGCGCTTGACCGGGATCGGAATCAGCGCCGGCTCGGGCTTGCGCTGACCTGCCACGATGCCACCGACCACCGCTGCGGCGGCTCCAACGGCGACAATGATCTCGATCAACACGACATCGACCGTACCGCATCGGATGCAGTTTGGACAGTTGGGCGACGAACTCATCAGCAATGTTCTCGATGTGTTCCGGGCGTGTCGGCGGGTGGCGAACGCCTGGCAGACTGTGTCGATGAGCGATCTCCAGACGATGCCGCAGGTCGATCTCGACACGATCACCGATCAGGAAACGGAGACCGGTGAGCCGACCTCGGCCCACATCGTCAAGGCAGGTCCGGGCGAGAACGGTGCCGCCCTCGTGCTCGAGGCCCGGATCATGGGGACCCCGGTCGAGGCGCTGTGCGGGTTCGTCTGGGTCCCCTCGAAGGATCCGAAGCAACTGCCGGTGTGCCAGCAGTGCAAGGACATCTACGAGATGTACAAGTCGTTCAGCGACAACGTCAACCGCGACACCCCCGTCGACTAGATCGACGCTCGAACGTGTCCTCATTGCGGATCCGTCAGGCCGTTCGCGCCGTCCTCACCACACCCGACCACTCGATTCTCCTCGTTCGCTTCGAGTTCCCGACTGCGACCGTGTGGGCGCTGCCCGGTGGGGGCCTCGATCCCGGCGAGGACCATGTGACCGCGCTGCATCGAGAACTCCACGAGGAGGTCGGCCTCCTCGACATGGCGATCGGTCCGCACGTGTGGACCCGCGAACAGATCATCGAGTTCATCGACGGCGACTGGGATGGCCAGCGCGACCAGTACCACCACGTGCCCGTTCCCGCTCGGTTCGAACCGACTCCTGCGCTGTCGTGGGAGCAGCTCCGCGACGAGCGGCTGCACGAGATCCGGTGGTGGAACATCGACGAGATCGACGCCGCCACGTCCGACGGGGTCCGCTTCGCCCCGGGACGGCTCGGAGCGTTGATGCGACTCCTCGCTGCGCAGGGTGTTCCAGACGCTCCCATCGACACCGGCGTCTGACGAGTCGGGAGGACCAGCCAGACGACACCGCAGACACGCGCGCCAGCGCATCCCAAGGTGACCACGGCGGTCGAAGTGTGCGCACTCCGGGTTGGCATGACGATCGATGTCACAATGGAGCAATGAGTGATGTCGTGCCGAGCCGCTGCTGGCACCCCGTGCAGTACCGGGGGTCGACCGAATGACGGACGAATCACCGGACGAACTCGTTCGACGAGCTGCCGATCTCGAAGCGATGGCCGAGGCCGCATATGTCGACGGTGATCCGGAACGTTCCGTGTCGGCATGGGAGCAGCTGTACGCACTCCACATCGCGGGCGGCGACGACATCGGTGCCGCACGCGCCGCAGTGATGGTCGCCATGTACCTGATGATCGACACCGGCCTGATGGCACCGATCCGAGGGTGGCTCCGCCGAGCCGATCGGTTGATTGCGGGACACGACGAGACCCCCGTGCACGCGATCGTCGCGATGGTCCGCACCTACGAACGCCTGTGGTGCGGCGACATGGTGACCGCCGGAGCGAACGCCGTGCAGGCGGTCGAGATCGGCGAGCGGTTCGGGGTGCTGCCTGCGCTCCTCGTCGGACGCACGGCAATGGCCCGACTCCGGATCTTCGATGGACAGATCGACGAGGGTGTCGAGATGCTCGACGACATTGCATTGACCCTGATGTCGGGCGAGGTGGACGCCATGACTTCGGGGATGGTGTATTGCGAGATCATCTGTGCAGTCCAGGGGCTTGCGCTCTACGAACGGGCAGCGGAGTGGACCCAGGCCATGGAGCACTGGCGGCACCGGGCTGCGTTCGGCGGGTTCAGCGGGCGATGCCGCGTGCACAGTGCGGAAATGCTCCGCCTGACCGGGCCGTGCGACCGGGCGGAGCAGGAGGCGCTCGAAGCGTGTGAGGAGCTCCGTCCGTGGATGCGACGCGAGTTCGGCTGGCCGCTCACCGAGCTGGGCAACATCCGGCTCCGCAAGGGTGACCTCGTGGGTGCCGAGGAGGCGTTTCTCGCAGCGCACGGCAACTCGTGGATGCCCGAACCCGGGCTCGCGCTGCTTCGCCTCGCGCAGGGTGATCTCGACGCCGCGGCGGCACTGATCAACGACGCCGTCGAGCATCCGTTCGATGTGCCGTCGAAGGAACGCCCGCCCTACGGCGGGCTCCGCCGAGCACCGCTGCTCGATGCCCAAGTGGAGATTGCCGTTGCGGTCGGCGACGACTCGACCGCTCGCGCTGCTGCCGACGAGCTGTGCGAGATCGCCGACATGTTTGCAAGCCGGGCACTCCACGCGATTGCCGAGCTCGCACAGGGTCGAGTGGCGCTTGCGGCCGGGGATCCGGCCAGCGCCGTGCTGCGATGTGGGAACGCTGTCGCGATGTGGATCGAGGTCGGTGCGCCCTTCGAGGCGGCGGTCGCACGGATGGTGCTCGCCGATGCCCACGAGGCCGCAGGCAACCCGCAGGCCGCGCTCATGGATCGACGTGCCGCGCAACGATCCTTCGAGAACTTCGGCGCTGTCCTCTGGGCCGAGCGAGCCGCACGCTCCGCCGAACTCGACTCCGTCCCGTCCGCCCCTCCACAGTCGTCTGCGTCGATCGATCCACCCTCCGACGCTGAAACGAATCTCTTTCGATGCGACGGTGACACCCGCACCATTCGCTTCGACGGCGTCACCGTGCTCCTCCATGACCTCAAGGGATTGCGCTACCTCGAGCGAATGCTCGCCGAGCCGAACCGAGAGTTCCATGCCCTCGACCTCGTCGCCGTCGAGCGTGGCTCCCTCCCCACGGTGGCGATCGTCAGCGACGACGGACTCGTCCCGAGTGACGGTGGCAATGCCGGGCTCCATCTCGACGATCAGGCCCGGGAGGCCTACCGCCGACGGCTCATCGACATCGACGAGGACATCGAGGACGCCACGGCGGCAAACGATCTCGCCCGGCTCGAACTCGCCCAGTGCGATCGCGAGTACCTCGTCCAGGAACTGTCACGGGCCGTTGGACTCGGCGGCCGCGCTCGTGAGGCCGGCGCGACGGCAGAGCGAGCCCGCACCAGCGTGACCCGATCGATCCGGTACGCAACGACTCGGATCGCCGAGCACCATCCATCACTCGGCCAACACCTCAGCCAGGCGATCAACACCGGCACATACTGTTGCTACACCCCCGACCCGCGGGTTCCGGTGCGCTGGTCCGTGACGTCCGGCGTCTGAGCGAATGTGGGAGGCGGTCGCGGTCAGCCGCGGCCGTGATGGCTGGTCCGGATGATCGCCGACTGCTGGGCGATTCCCATGAGTCGTCCGTCGTCACTCCACAGGCGCGCCGTCGAGTGCCCCACCGAACGGTTGTAGCCGTCGGCCTCGAGTTCGATCAGCACCCAGTCGGCGGGGGTGGGGTCGACGACGCGGATCGTGTTGTCGAGACTCGTGCCACCCGGTGGGATCCCGAGGCGGGCGCACAGCGCGAGCGGCCCGAGGTCGGCAACGAACCCCTGCGTGGCGGCACCAGAGATCGATGCACCCTTGACGCGACACCAGATCGCCAGCAACCCGGACTGGGGGTCGCCATCGGCGTCCAGGGCGAATCGGCCAGCGGCGATCCGCCGCTCGAAGTGGTCGAAGAAGGAGGGATGACCGGTGTCGAAGAACTCGTCGAAGGGAGCGCTCTCGAGCGGTCCTGCCACGTCGGGCATCGTCGCGAACGCTTCGGCGTCACCATCGGGGCGCACGTTGTGCGCGCACAACGACGTGAACATCACGGTGCCGTCGACACTGCCGCTGACCTGGGTCTGCGTGGTTGCCCGACCGGTCACGGCGACGTTGACGTCGATGTCGACGACCATCCCGGGTGTTGGCGACCCGAGGAACTGCGTGGTGATCCACTGCAGCGGGCGACCGGTTGCACGTTCGGATGCCTCGACGCTGGCAGCAATGCCTGAACCGCCGTAGAGAAATGCGAACGGCGTGCACAGTGCTGGACGCACCGGAAGCCGGAAGCGGGTTGGCTCGGCGGTGGGCTCGAGCTGCAGAAGATCGAATCGATCGAGATGGTGGTCGTTCACGGCGACAGCGTGCCAGCCGGACCCTTCCGCCGAAAATCGAGCGTCTGTGGCAGGCTCGACGCTGTGAAGATCACCGACGTCACCACCTTCGTCATCAAGAACCCTCCACCGGCATTCGGCGGCAAGTACTTCATCGTCGTCAAGCTCACGACCGACACCGGCGTGGTCGGCTACGGCGAGATCTACGCGGCCACGTTCGGTCCGCACGTGATCGCCCGGATGGTCGACGACGTCGCGGCGCGATGGGTCATCGACCAGGACCCGAATCGGATCGAACTGATGTGGCGCCGGATCTACTCCAGCGGGTACTCGCTGCGCCCCGATCCGACGCTCGTCGGGATCATGAGCGGGCTCGAAATCGCCTGTTGGGACATCGTCGGCAAGGACGCCGGCAAACCGATCTACGACCTCCTCGGAGGCCGGGTCCACGAGCGGCTGCGGACCTACACCTATCTGTATCCGAGCGCTGGCTACCGCGAGGTGTACACCAACCCCGAGCACGCGGCCGCCCGCGCGGTCAACGAGATCGAGCGCGGCTTCACCGCGCTGAAGTTCGACCCTGCAGGGCCCTACACGGCATTCGACGGGCACATGCCGAGCCAGGAAGACATCGTTGCCTCGGCACAGATGATGGCGACCATTCGCGGTGCGGTGGGCCCGAACGCCGACCTGCTGTTCGGAACCCACGGGCAGTTCACCGCGGCCGGCGCGATTCGTCTGGCGCACGAATTGGAGCCATTCGATCCGTTGTGGTTCGAGGAACCGTGTGCGCCCGACCTGCCCCACGAGATGGCCCGCGTCGCTGCGCACACATCGATCCCCGTCGCCACCGGCGAACGCCTGACGACGGTGTCCGAGTTCGCCGCGCTCGGCCGTCATCAGGCTGCGTCGATCTGGCAACCGAACCTCGGTCGATGCGGCGGCATCCTCACGGGCAAGAAGATCGCGGCGATTGCCGAAGCGAACGGTTGCCAGATCGCACCGCACCTCTACTCAGGGCCGATTCTCGGCGCAGCGAACATCCAACTGGCGGCGACGCTCCCCAACCTGCTGATCATCGAAGGGATCCGGGAGTGGAGCGGGTTCCATGCCGAGATCCTCAACACGCCGATCGTGTGGGAAGACGGCCACGTGATCCCGTCGACGGAGCCCGGTCTCGGCGTCGAGTTGAACGAAGAAGTCGCACTCGCCAACCCGTGGCCCGACGAGCCGGGCGGCCCGCTCCACCTCTCGATGGTTCCCGACCCGGTCCGCTGACCTCGTCGTCGGCACCTGGCGGTCCGACGTGCAACTCCTCCAGTGGGCGCCTGACTTGGAAGGATGGGCACCCGAGACGAAGGGAAACCATTTCATGATCGCGATCATCGGATACATCGACGTCGACCCGGAGGTGCGCGATGAAGTCGTTCAGTCGACGGCCGACCTGCAGCGTGCGACGGAGGCCGACGAGCCGGGTTGCGTGGCGTACACGATCTGCGCGGATCCGGCCAATCCCGGTCGCATCCGGATCACCGAGCTCTGGGATTCCGCCGAGGCCCTCGACGCTCACTTCGAGCATCCCAATTTCCGTGCTACCGGAGCCGCGATCCGTGTGGTGACACCGGTCGGGGGCTCCGTCGCCAAGTACCGGATCGACGCCGCCGACGCCGTGCGCGGGCCGGACGGCAATGTGACCTCGACGTTCCATTCGACATCCACGAGCTAGCAGTTCTCCGCTGAGCACCTCCCGGAGTAGGTCGGACCGGCTCCGGGCCCGCGTACGCTCGAGCCGATGCCGTACGCCGAGCCCGAGTTCCTGCCGTGGGATGGCAGGCGGGTACCGATCACCTTCGTCGCCGGCTATCTCGGGGCAGGCAAAACGACGGCGATCAACGAGGTGCTCGCTCAGGCCGACCGTCCGATCGCCGTGATTGTCAACGACGTCGGATCGATCAACATCGACGCGGCACTGATTCGCAGACGTTCGGGCAACACGATCGAGCTGACCGATGGCTGCGTGTGCTGCTCGTCGATCGACGGGTTCGGTGCCGCCTTCGATCAGATCCGAGCAGGGTCCGAGCCGCCGGAGCATGTGATCGTCGAACTGAGCGGCGTTGCTGAGCCGGCCAGAGTGGTTCCGTGGGGATCCTCTGCCGGATTCCTCCTCGACGGCGTGGTCGTCGTTGCCGCAGTCGACCAACTCGTCGACGACTCGATGCCGGCGTGGATCCGGGCACACGTTGATCGTCAGATCGCTGAAGCGGATCTGTTGGTGTTGACCAAGGCCGACCTCGCCGAATCATCTGCCGTCGTTGCTGCCAGAGACCGCATGGACGAACTGGCTCCCGGCATCCCGATCGTGGACGCGGGCGTCCGTGAGCCGGGAGCACTCGGCCGCTTCCTCGCGCTCGGCGGACATCGCGCCGGCGATGCCGCCCGGGTCCCCGGCGCGACCCTGTTCGACCTGCACGATGCCAACACGATCCCGGTCGACGGGCCGCTCGACCGCGCCGGGATCGACGCACTGCTCGACTCACTTCCCCGCCACGTCGGTGGGCACATCGCCCGCGTCAAGGGTGTGATCGAGACCCCCGACGGCCTGGTGCTCGTCCAGGTCGTCGGCACCCGTCGGGAAGTCACGCCGCTCCTCCCCCATGAACACCAGGACCCCACCAACCTCGTCGTCATCTCCCTCGCTCCGCCCGTTCCGTCGGGGGACCCGCGGTAGATGTTCGTCGGTGCCTGGCACCAATGAACATCAGCGGAAGTCGCGGCTCTGCGTCCTGCCGGGCATCGGTAACGGCGCGAGGTGATCTGCGACGATGTTGATCACACCTTCGGAGCGTTCGAGCCGCCCGCGGATCAACATGGCCGGAGCCGTTCGGGCAACCTTGCGGAAGCGCACCCAGCATCCCTTGGACACCACGACGTTGATCAGCCCGAACTCGTCCTCGAGGTTGAGGAAGGTCGTGCCCTGCGCCGTCATCGGCCGCTGGCGATGGGTGACCACCCCGGCGACCCGGACGGTCGTGGTCGGCTCGGCGTCCCACAGGTCCTTCGACGTGAGCACCCCCAGCCGGTTCATCTCCCGACGGACAAAGATCGTCGGGTGTCCCTCGGGTGAAACACCGGTCGCCCACAAGTCGGCGACCGCCACCTCGACCGGAGTCATGCCGGGCAGGCGCGGGGAGTCGGCTCCGGTGACCACACCCTCCAATCGCCCGGGCCTCGACTGCGCAGTCGCTCCGACGGTCCACAACGACTCACGACGATCGAGCCCGAAACACTCCTCGAACACCCCTGCCGTCGCCATCGCCTCGAGGTTGCCGAGCGTGAGTGACGGCACGCGACGGACGAGGTCCTCGGTGTCGGAGTACAGCCCACCTCGCTTCCGTTCGGCCTCGATCTCGTCGGCCAGTTCCGACCCGATCGAACGAACCGACCCCAACCCGAGTCGCACGGCCAGCCCCTCCCCGAGTGACTGTTCGACCGACGGGGTCGTGGCGAAGCCGTGCGACACCGGACGAGCGGTCGAACCCAGCGACCCTTCGCACGATTCCAACGTCGCCCCGGCACCCGACGCGTTGAGATCGGGCGTGCGCACGGTCACCCCGTGGCGGCGGGCGTCTTGCACCAGCGTGTGCGGCGACCAGAACCCCATCGGCTGCGCGTTGATCAGCGCCGCGCAGAACGCCGCCGGTTCGTAGTACTTGATCCAACTCGACGCGTAGACCAGGTACGCGAACGACACCGAGTGAGATTCGGGGAACCCGTAGTTGGCAAACGCCTTGAGCTTCACGTACAACTCGTCGGCGACCTCCCCGGTGATGCCGTTGCCCTCCATGCCCGCGTAGAGCCGCTGCTTGAGGGCCTCCATCCGGCGCGCCGATCGTTTCGACCCCATCGCCTGACGCAGCTCGTCGGCTTCGGCGGGCGTGAAGCTCGCGACGTCGATCGCCATCTGCATCATCTGCTCCTGGAACAGCGGCACACCCAGGGTCTTGGCGAGCGAGTTCTCGAGCAACGGATGCAGGTAGGTGATCGGCTCCTGCCCGTTGCGTCGGCGGATGTAGGGATGCACCGATCCGCCCTGGATCGGACCGGGCCGGATCAGCGCAACTTCGACCACGAGGTCGTAGAACTTGCGCGGCTTGAGCCGCGGCAGCGTCGCCATCTGGGCGCGCGACTCGATCTGGAACACGCCGACCGTGTCGGCCCGGCAGAGCATCGAGTACACCTCGTCGTCCTGCGGAATGGTGGCCAGGTCGATCTCGTAGCAGCGGTGCTCACGCACGAGGTCGACGGCGTAGTGGAGTGCGGAGAGCATGCCGAGGCCGAGCAGGTCGAACTTCACCAACCCGGTCGCCGCGCAGTCGTCCTTGTCCCACTGCAGCACCGAACGCTTGTCCATCCGCCCCCACTCGACCGGGCACACCTCGACCACCGGACGGTCGCAGATCACCATCCCACCCGAGTGGATGCCGAGGTGGCGTGGAGCATCCTCGACCTGTGCAGCCAACTCCAGCACCGCCGGCGGGATCGTACAGTCGTCCTGCTCGGCCGTGGCCGCCACGTTGCCCCACGCGTCGACCTGCTTCGACCACGCGTCCTGCTGGCCCGGTTCGTAGCCCAGCGCCTTGGCCATGTCACGGATCGACGACCGCGACCGATACGTGATCACGTTTGCGACCTGTGCAGTGTGGTGACGGCCATAGGTCTCGTACACGTACTGGATGACCTCTTCACGTCGGTCGGACTCGATGTCGATGTCGATGTCGGGCGGGCCGTCACGCTCCGGCGACAGGAACCGTTCGAACAGCAGCCCGAGCGACACCGCATCGGCGGCGGTGACCCCGAGGGCGTAACAGACCGCCGAGTTGGCGGCGCTCCCCCGCCCCTGGCAGTAGATGTTCGAGCGCCGACAGAACTCGACGAGGTCCCACACGATCAGGAAGTACCCGGCGAAGTCGAGCTGTTCGATCAGCGCGAGTTCGTGATCGATCGTCTTCCACGCCCGCGCCCGCAACGACAGATCCTCGCCCACCATCCCGTTCGCCACGGAGGCGGGCTCCGGCCGCTCTCCATAGCGCCGGCCCGCTCCCTCGGCCACGAGGTGTCTGAGGTACTCCATCTCGGAGATCGGCTGCTCGTCCGGACCGCTGGGACACGGAAACGGCGGGAGGTTCGGTGCCACCAGTGACAGGTCGAACGCTGCCGCCCGACCGATCTCGACCGTCATCTCGACAGCGCCCGGGTAGCGCCGGAACCGGTGAGCCTGTTCGGCGCCGGAGCGCAGGTGCGCACCGGCCGCTGACGGCAACCAGGCGTCGATGTCGTCGAGGCTGCGCCGGGACCTGACAGCGGCGAGCGCCGTCGCGAGCTTGCGTTGCGGCGGGGTCGCGTAGTGCACGTTGTTGGTCGCCACGCAGCCGACACCGACGAGGCGGGCGAGCTCGTAGAGCGCATCGTTGCGGACGGTGTCGGCCGGCTCGCCGTGGTCCCACAGTTCGACGAGGACACGGTCCTGGCCGAACGCGTCGACGAGGCGTTCGAGTTCACGACGAGCAGCAGCTGGCCCATCGGCGGCCAACGCCGCAGGGACCGCCCCCTTGCGACAACCGGTCAGCACCCACGCGTGACCCGCCAGGCCGTCGGCGAGATCGTCGAACGAGAATCGGGGCGCCCCCTTCTCTCCCGCGAGATGCCCCTGGCTGATCACCCGGGCGAGGCGGGCATATCCCTCGGGCCCGTCGGCGAGTGCCAGCAGATGTGTCCCGCCCGGGTCGGGTGCGTGTGAGTCGGGGACGAGGCCGGTGTCGACCTGTGCGATGGTCTCGTGTTCGGCGCGGGCGACACGACCCAGCGGCAAGCTCTCTGTGTTCAGGCGACCATCGAGCACCGTGATCTCACTGCCGAACACCGTCGGCATGCCCACCGCCTTGGCGGCTTCGGCGAAACGGACCACGCCGTAGAAGCCGTTGTGGTCGGTGATGGCCAGGGCCTCGATCCCGAGACGAGCGGCCTCGGTGGCAAGCTCTTCGGGGTGCGATGCCCCGTCGAGGAACGAGAAATTCGAATGACAGTGGAGTTCCGCGTACGGAACTGTGATCCCCACCGGAGCCCGCGCGATGTCGACGGGCGCCTCGAACGGTTGACGCTTGCGACTCCATCCCGGGGCATCGCCGCCCGAATTCCATGACGGCGACCCGGGGGCGCGCCCGTCACGACCGGTGCGTGGCGCCTGCGGAGTCCGACCCCGGTCGGACAGCGCCGACTCGAGTTCGCTCCACGACCAGGACGGGTTGTTGAATCCCATCCCTCACATCATCGAACATATGTGCTACGAACACAAGTTCGAATGCCTGCTGATCGTGGGACCACCGATCGTGTCACGCAGGGGGTGCCGACCCCCGGAGTCGGCGCATCGACACGAACAGTCGTCCGAGCAGGATGACGATCACCGCAGCACCGGTGACGACCAGCGTCCAGAACAGCACAGGTGAGCCGGAGTCGTCTTCAGGGGGAAACACCAGCTGCGGCAGAGCCGCGTCCGGCTCGTAGGTGAACACGTACGACTCGTCCACTTCGTCGCCGACGACCGACACCACCTCGCTGCGCACCGTGTACTCGCCCGGCTCACTCAGCGGTTCGGCCAACTCGATCAGCGCGCGGATCTGATTGTCGACGATGAATTCGGCACCGAGCGGCTCACCGCTCGGTCCCGTCACCGTCCCACCGACGGTCGTGAGAATGTCGTCGTAGAGCAACTCGATCTGCTCGATCTCACCACCGACGGTCGCATCGGGCCCCGGGCTCGCCGCCTGCAGACCACCCTGCTCCTCCTCACCGCAACCGGCGAGCACGCCGAGCAGGCCGACGCCGAGCACCATTGCCACGGCTCGCGCAACACGCCAGAGCGGTCGCTGCTTGAACGGATCGGTCAGGTCGAGCACCGGATCATCCTGTCATCTCGTGGGTTCGCCGACACGGCGTCAGCGGGCTGTCCAGCCACCGTCGACGAGCAAGCTGTGACCGGTCATGTACCCACCGGCCCGACTGGCCAGCAGCAACAACGCACCGTCGAGTTCGTCCTCATTGCCCATCCGCGGGATCATCGCATTCGCCTGCACGAAGCGCTGGCTCGACTCGTCGGTGTCCATGTCCCCCGTCATTTCCGACTTGAACCAGCCAGGACTGAGCGTGTTCACCCGGACGCCCTTACGCCCCCACTGCGCCGCGAGCTCGCGGGTCAGGTTGACGACGGCACCTTTGCTCGCACAGTAGTGCGCCTGCTTGATCGGCGTCGACGCCACGTGGCCGAGCATCGAGGCAACGTTCACGATCGACCCCGACCCCGCGGCGACCATCGCTTCGCCGCACAACTTCGACAGGTGCCAGACCGCAGTCACGTTGAGTTCCATTGCATCCCGGAAATCGTCGAGGGTCTCGTTCTCGACCGACACGGCGTGGCCGATCCCTGCATTGTTCACGAGGACATCGACGCGGCCGAACCGATCGAGCGTCTCGACGACAAGGCGCTCCCTGTCGGCCTCGATCGAAAGGTCGACGCCAACCGCCAACGTGCCCGGAAGTTCAGCAGCCAGCGTGTCGAGTCGCTCGGCGCGGCGGGCGGCGACCACCACCTGCGCCCCAACGGCGTGCAGGACCCGGGCGAAACGATCGCCGAGACCTGACGACGCTCCGGTGACGATGGCAACCTGCCCGTCGAGCCGGAAGAGTGAGAGAGGGTCCAGATCGGTCATGGGCATCGACATTACGAACCGGTCGCACACTGCGACGAACGACGCGTGGTGGACGACACCGTCAGCGCCGAATCACAGGGTCACAGATCGGCGCGAGATCCGTCACGCGACTGACATCTGACACCTCGCGATCCCGCGACATTTGTCGCGATTCGGTGACAGTTCGCGCACAAGGTGCCGGAATTGACCTGCCGTTCACTCATCTCATCCATGATCGATGACATGGAAATCAGCCGCCGAACCTGGACCGCCGCCGTCAAGCTCGCCGTCGTCCTGTCGGTACTGGCGGCCGGCATCGCCTTCGGGGTGTCGCGTGTGGGCGAGGTCCCCCAGGCGGCCATCGTCGTCCCCGTCATCGTCGTCGCGTTCGTGGCCAGCTGGGTCCAGACCGAGCGGATCCGTCGCCGTGCGATCGCCGACATGGTGATCCTCCCCGCTCGCTCGACCTACTGACCCGTCACTCCACTGACGACTTCCAGCAGGCATCGACTCCTCGGCGCTGCTGACACCGCGGCACCCGCACAACCGTTGCTTGCGGGCGGTCTCCGTTGTTCCGGGTCAGCTACACATTGATCGGTGTCGAGTCTCTTCTGCCTGGTCGCGATGGTGGCGGGCACCGCAACGATCGTCTGGGGCGCCGAACGATTCGCTGAGCACCTCGCCGATGCGTCGAAACGGCTCGGCGTGACCGTTGCGCTGGGCACCGGCGCCTGGATCGTGACGATCCCGTTCGGCCGCAACATCCAGCGCTGCGCAATCGGAGGGCTGATCACCGGGATTCTCGCCGCAGTCATGATGTGGGACGGCCGACTCGAACGCGTCGAGGGCGCGGCCCTCGTGATCGCGTACGTGGTGTTTGTGGCGACTATCTGGCTGAGGGAGCGAAAGCCTCCCTCGCTCGCTGGGTGAAGCAGGCGAACTCGTCGAGGCGACCGACCCTGAGGGCCGCGTCGGTGTCGATCTGGCATGGGTGTTCGTCGGTCTCGTGGCTCTCACGTTGGGTTCGATGGTGCTGGTCGAAGGTGTCCGACAGACACCGACATCGAAGCGAACCAGACGCGCCTCGGGCTGACCGTTGTCGGCTTCGCGACTGCGTTCGAGTTGGTCGTTCTTGCCTTCTCGGCAAGTCGACATGGTGTGACCGAAGCAGTGATCGCCGGGGTGATCGGGTCGTACGCCTACAACATGACCATGAGCCTCGGCGTCGGCGCACTCGTCGATCCCATTTCCATCACTGACGCCGGCCTGCTCCACGCACCACTGATCGCGATACTCACGCTCCTCGGGGTTGCCATCATGCTCGGCGCGCGCCGCGGGAGCCTCGACCGCCGCGACGCGTTCGCACTCCTCGCCGGATATCCGGTCTTCGTGATTGTCGCTCTCCTCTGACTCGCGTCCATCCGCCGCCAGCGATGAGCGAAACAGCGCGGACACGATGATCCGCTCACCGCCCCTCCACATTCACCGGCCCGTCTGTCGTCGCGCGACCGCGCTGTGCCACCATCGACCTCGTGACGGTCGACGATCCCGCCCAATTCGACCCGCCGCCGGCACTGGTGGTCCTCGTTCACGGCGCCTGGCACGGGGCATGGTGCTGGTCGGCGCTGCAGGCCGAGCTCGATCGACGAGGTATCGCCTCGCTCGCCGTTGATCTCCCAGGTCACGGAGCCTCCCCGGATCCGATCGGCGGACTCCACGACGATGCCGCTGCGGTGACGTCACTCCTCGACCATCTCGCCGAACGCGGCGCAGGGCCGGTTGCGCTCGTCGGACACAGCTACGGCGGTGCCGTCATCACCCAGGCCGCCGCCGGGCGCGACGACATCGGCCACCTCGCCTACCTCGCTGCATTCGCACTCGACGACGGCGAGTCCGTCCTGGGGTGCCTCGCCTCGTTGGAGCGTCATGACGTCGACCTGGCCGCAGCGATGGTGCCGACGGCCGACGGCGCGGCGACCACCCTCGACCCGGCAACGGCCGCCGCGGCGCTCTACGGGTCGTGTCCGCCGGAAGCGGTCCGGGCCGCCCTCCCCCGCCTCAGCCCACAGTCGATGGCATCGATGATCGAGACGGCCTCGGGCACGCCGCGCCGGACGATCCCGTCGACGTACGTCGTGTGCAGCCAGGATCGGGCCGTCCACCCCGCTCACCAACGGGTGATGGCCGAACGGTGCTCGCACCAGCACGAACTCGACACCGACCACTCGCCGTTCCTGAGCGCAGTCGGCTCGACCGCCGACATCATCGAGCAGATCGTCACGGCATCGTGAGCGGCGAACCGATGAAGGTGCGGATCGGCTACGGCCTGGGCACACGGACCCGTCTGCACGACGAGACCTACGGCGCCGTGGTCGATTCGCTCGAATCGCTGGGATTCGATTCGCTCTGGCTGTCGGAGAAGATCAGCGGGGAGGCGCCCGACCCGCTCGTCGCCATGGCCTACGGGGCCGGGCGCACGACCAAGCTCAAGTTCGGGATGTCGGTGATGGTCCTCCCCGGCCGCAACCCCGTGGTCCTTGCGAAGGAGCTGGCCACGCTCGGCACGATGTCGGGTGGTCGGCTGCTCCCTGCATTCGGGCTCGGTGCCGTCGATCCGATCGAACAGCAGGCGTTCGGCGTCGAACGCACCGAGCGTGCCGCGATCTTCAACGAGACACTCGAAGTCATGCGGAAGTGCTGGACCGGCAAACCGTTCAGTCACGACGGGCCCCGGTTTCACTACGACGGGGTCGTCGTGCAGCCGGCACCGAAGCGGATGGACGTGTGGCTCGGCGGCATCGCGCCGAGCGAGTTGCGGCGAGTTGGCCGCCTCGCCGATGGCTGGCTCCCATCGTTCGTGCTGCCAGCCGACGCCGAGTCGGGACGTGTCGAGATCGAGCGGATCTGCGCGGAGCACGACCGCTCGATCGACGACGACCACTACGGCGTCCTCATCCCGTATTCGTTCGGACCGATCCCTGACGTGCTCCAGCGGGTGCTCGCCAAACGGCGACCCGACCTTGCCGACGTCACCGACCTCGTCCCGGATTCGTGGGCAGCTCTGCAGGACATGATCCGACGCTTCGTCGACGTCGGCACGACCAAGTTCGTCGTGCTCCCCCTCGACGAACCGGGTGACGCCGACTCGTGGATTGCCCACCTCGGCGAAGCTGCCGGGGCACTCAAGCCGCTCGAGGTCGGCTGATGACCGGGACCATGACCGAGGCAGTGGCCGGGCAGCAACTGTTCGACTCGGTCCCGATCCCGCCCGACGCCCCGGCCGGCACCATCGAGGCATGGGCGGCGACCGAGTACGCACGCGGACCGTGGGACGAACGCCACTGCCACGGTGGACCGGTCTCCGCGCTGCTCGCTCGCGCGTGCGAGCACGCTCCCGCCGGCGATGTCGACTGGCTGATCACGCGACTGACGATCGAGCTGACACGGCCGGTCCCGGTCGGGTCACCGCTCGCGCTCTCAACGGTGGTCGAACGACCGGGGCGGAAGGTCTCGGTCGTTGCCGCATCGCTGTCGAGCGACGGCAGCGAGGTGGCGAAGGTCCGCGCATTGCGGGTGCGACGCAAGCACTTCACGCTCCCGGAGCATCCGCTGGCCGATCCCGAGATGGACGGCACGCCCGGCGCTGGTCGCCACGAGCGGGTGTCGTGGGCCGCCGACGGTGCCACGATCGCGTTCCACAGCCACAGTGCCGAGCACCGCATCGTGGCGGGAAGCTGGAACGACCCCGGGCCGATCCAGCTCTGGATCCGGTTGTGCGTGCCCCTGGTGGCGGGTGAGACCCCCACCGGCGTCCAACGGGTGGCGGCTGCTGCCGACTTCGGCAACGGGGTCAGCAGCGGCATCGACTACGAGGAATACCTGTACATCAACCCCGACCTCACGGTCCACCTCGCCCGCGAGCCCGCGGGCGAGTGGGTCGGCATGTCATCGCACAGTGTGTACGGCACCGGGCGCGAGTCGAGCGGTGCTGGATTCGCCGAATCGGCGCTCCACGACGAACTGGGCCGCGTCGGCCGCAGCGTCCAGAGCTTGTTCGTCGAACCCCGCTGACCGGTCTCTGTTCTCCGGTCCCCGGCGCGCGTGGGTTGAGTCAGGGGGTCGGGAGCTCGAGCGTTCCGCCCGCCGTCGCGCGGAGGTCGGCGGCGTCGAAGGCGTCGGGTGCGTACTTCACGACGCGGTACGCCGCCTCATTGGGGGTGATCTCGATGCGCATCAACTCGCCCAGGCCGGCGTCGGGGCCGGCGTACTCGACGAACATCGGCTGCGTCGAGCCCCAGTCGACGAGGATCGACCCGTCGGGGGTCACCCTGGTGCTCCCGATCTGATTGCTCGTGAGCCCGTTGGGATGCGAGATCGCCCATTCGAGCGTGGCGGTCCAGTTCGCAGGGTCGGCGTCGCTCGTGTCGATCCGGTACGCCACGGCCCGACTCGGCGCACCACCGGGGTCGACGGTGCGGTTGTCGTACATCGTGACCAGGTCACCGTCGATGCGCGCGTCGTGCATCCGCAGTGGTCCACCGAGCGGGTCACCGACGATGTCGAGTCGATTCGGCTTGTTGGAGTTGCCGCCGAGGATCCATGCGACGTTGCCGGTCGACCGTTCGACACGGAACACCGCATCGAGGTGCCGTGCCGACGCCAGGTAGTCGCCCGATCCATCATCGACGCGTTGCAGCGAGTTGATGTGGAAGATGTCGATCTCGTTCTCGGGGTAGTTGTCGAAGCACTGGGCGAACGTCGACTCCCGGAAGTCGAAGTGGTCGCTCATCGTCCAGTCCCAGACCGGGTTGCCGGCGAAGTCGACCTCGCGGATCACGTTGTCGACGATCGCGCTCGAGTTGTTGACGGCGCTCGGCTCACAATCGGCCCCGAGCCCAGCGGGCGGTGGCAACGTGAGCGTGTCGGGAGAACCGGATCCCTTCTGCAAGTCGACGCCGGTCACGAGCGGGTAGCTCAGCACGCCGTACCCAACCCCGGGGATCTCTGCGTAGTCGTGGTGGTCGATCGGGAACGCGACGGGGTCGTCGGTGAATCGTTCGGCGACGAGCGATCCGTCGAGGTCGTAGATCCAGTGACCGACGAGGGGGTCGATGCCGAAGCCGAGACCGGTGATCGGGGCGACGGTGATCTCGCCGGTCCCGAGCAGCTGGGCATTGATGAGGCGCTCGGTGGTGCCCGTGCGTTTGAACCACACCGGCACACCACGCTCGTCCATGATCACGAGGAACCGACCGGTCGTCGGTTGGTTCCACCCGAGTTCGGTCAGGTACCAACCGGGAGTCACCTCCCCGCTGGAAGTGACCGTCAAGGGCGAGAAGTCGGTCGGGAGACACCGCAGGTGATACGTCGCCGTCTCCGTGCCGCGTTCGAGCGCAACGGTCACCAGACCCTCGGCCGGGAACGGCACCGTCACGTCGGGCGTCACCGGATCACGCTCTGGCACCGCGACACCGTTCACCTGCGCGCTCACCCCGGGGGCGAGCCCGAGTCGGAGTCCGAGCTCGACCGGCCCATCACACCGCAACGTCGAGTTCTCGCCGGCGATCTCGAAGTCCTGATCGAGCGGCACCAACTCACCACTGCCGTCGGTCAACGAAAGCTGGTTCACGAGCGATCCCGGCGGCCCGGTGAACACACCGACGAGGTCGATCACGATCTCCACGGGCGAGTTGGTGACCACGCAGATCTCACCGCTCTCGGTCACCGCACTCACGACGAGGTTCGAGGTCTGCGCGAGGTCGTAGTTGAGCGACGACGTCGTCGGCGGCGGCGACTGACAGGGGAACACACTCGCGAACGCGCTGCGTTCAGCCTGCACAGCGACCACGTTCAGCGCGGCAGCGACCATGTCGTCCGGGCGGTCGACGGACGGGCCGAGGTCGAATCGTTGGACGACCCCCGGCTGGAAACGCACACCGGGGACACCTGGATCACGACTGTCGACGACGCGTGTGTCCGGCACCGGCTTGAGTACGAGATCGGGGCTTGTGGGTGAGGATGGCGCGATGTACCCGGTGACGTCGAGCAGGAAGTGGGTCTCGGCATTGCCGGTCACGCAGATCTTGCCCGACGCTGCGGCGTCGACACTGCCGATCTCGACCACAGCCGATGCGGCTCGCTTCTCACCGGCCTTGAAGTTCAGGTTCGACGCGAGTGGCGCAGCGAGGCCGCACGGGTACACGACGAGGAATCCTCGCGTCTCGGGTGCGACTGCTGCGAGATTCACCGTGACCGCCACAGCGTCGTCCGGCACGAACACTCCGCCGACATCGACGGCTCGGATCGCGCCGGCCGGGAGTTTGACCGGCGCGGCCAGCTCGCGCGTGTCGTAGGCGCGCACCGGGTCGATCGGCGTGAACCGGTTCGTCCCGTCGGCCCACCAACCGGACACGTCGATGACGACGTGTCCGCCACGGTTGGAGTAGAGGCAGACCCGATCCGTCGAGTCCGGCGTGGCGACGACGAGGTTCGGCGTCGGGAAGCCTGCCCTGGCGTTCACGCTGGACGTACCAGGGAGCCCGGCAGCGCAGGGGAAGGCAGTGAAGAACCCCTTGACCGGCGAGATCACGGTGACGGAAAGTGCGAATGCTGTCGCGTCGGTGGGTCCGATGGCGCTGGTGTCGACGATCAACGTGCAGCCAGCGCCCAACGCCGCGCCGACACCGCCCGTGCCATCGCGAGTGTCGACGATCCGCTCGGGGAGCATCGGGTCGTACGAGACAAGATCGACATCGGGCGCCGCCTCGGTGGCGAGCACCGGGGCGCACGTGACCGTGGACGAGGCCGCGGCCGGACCTGCGCTCGGGCTCACTGCGACGCCGAGACAGGCGACCGCGACAAGCACGTAACCGATCATCAGCCTGACGCGAATCATGGGCACAACGTAGTGACTGGGCGACCCTGCGTGGCATCGCCTTCACCCACCGCCCTCACGGGCGACGGCGTCGGCCCATCTCAGCCTTTGCGCTTCTGGATGTTCGCCCACTCATCACGGAGCCCGACCGTCCGGTGGAACAGCAACGGAGCGTCGCGGTCGTGCGCGAAGTAGCCGAGGCGTTCGAACTGGACGACCTCGCCGAGTGGCGTGTCGGCCAGCGCCGGCTCGGCCTTGCAGCCCTCGAGCAGCTCGCGCGAGTTGGGGTCGAGGTCGTCGAACACATCGCCGGTGGCCTCGCCGGGCACTTCGGCGCTGAACAGGCGCTCATAGAGGGCGACCTGCACATCGACGGCGTGGTCGGCCGACACCCAGTGCATGGTCGACTTGACCTTGCGACCGTCGGGGGCGTTCCCACCGCGGGTTTCCGGGTCGTACGTGACGTGGACCCGTTCCACGTTGCCGTCGACATCGGTGTCGAAGCCGACACAGGTGACGAAGAACGCGCCACGCAACCGAACCTCCCGCCCAGGAGTGAGCCGGTAGTACTTCGGCGGCGGTTCGGCCATGAAGTCCTCCTGCTCGATCCAGAACCGCCCCGTGAACGGTGCGGTGCGGGTGCCGTCCTCGGCGTTCTCGGGGTTGTTGACCAACTCGACGTGCTCGACGATCGGCGCACCGGCGTCGCCGGTCGGCCAGTTGTCGATGACGACCTCGAGCGGGCGCAGCACGGCCATCCGGCGCTGCGCAACGGCGTTGAGGCGGGTGCGGACGAACGACTCGAGCAACTCGATCTCGTTGCGGCTGTTGGTGCGCGACACGCCAATGAAGCGGCAGAACTCACGGATCGACGCAGCGGGATACCCTCGACGCCGGAGTCCGCGCAGCGTGGGCATGCGCGGGTCGTCCCACCCGTCGACGATTCCGTCCTCGATGAGCCGCAGCAGCTTGCGCTTCGACGTGACCGTGTGCGTGAGCTCGAGCCGGGCGAATTCGCTCTGACGCGGCTGCTCGAACTCGAGGACGTCGGCCGCCGCGAGCTGGTCGAGGTACCAGTCGTAGAGCGGTCGATGACTGTCGAATTCGAGCGTGCACAACGAGTGGGTGACGCCCTCGATGGCATCGCTCTGGCCGTGCGCCCAGTCGTAGGTCGGATAGATCTTCCAACCGTCACCGGTGCGATGGTGGTGTGCAGCCCGGATCCGGTACATCACCGGATCGCGCATCTGCATGTTCTCGTGCTGCATGTCGATCTTGGCGCGCAGCACGGCTGCCCCGTCCGCGAGCTCGCCGGCGCGCATCCTGCCGAAGAGATCGAGGTTCTCCTCGACCGGACGATCACGGTGCGGGCTCTCGATCCCCGGCTTGCCGTAGCCGCCGCGCTGCTTCGAAATCGTCTCGCCGTCCTGCTCGTCGACGTAGGCCTTGCCGTGCCGGATGAGCAACTCGGCCCAGTCGGCCAGTTGGGCGAAGTAGTCACTGGTGTAGAGGGGCGTCGCCACGTCGTACCCGAGCCATGCGACGTCGTCGACGATGGCCTCGACATAACTCGTGTCCTCGGTGTCCGGGTTGGTGTCGTCGAAGCGCAGATTGCACACGCCGTCGAACTCGGCGGCAAGGTCGAAATCAACGGTGATCGCCTTGGCGTGACCGATGTGCAGGTAGCCGTTCGGCTCGGGCGGGAACCGGGTCTGCACGCGTCCACCGAATGTGCCCTGCTCGTTGTCGGCGATTACGAGATCACGAACGAAATTTGCTGCGGCCGGTCGGTCGTCGGGAGCGCTCATCGACCCCAGTATGCAGCGCATTCGCAGCCGGCCGCGTCTGCGACGGCGACCGGCCTCCACCGGGGACGCCGCCGGACGCGGCCAGCCACCCGGAAATCGACGGGGAGATGGGTCGCGCATCTGGCCGGCTCGAATTTCTGCGAGAGTGGAGACATGTCCGTACCGGCCGAATCGATCTTCTTCGACCTCTGGTCGGCGACCTACGACCGACCGGGCCTCCAGCAGACCACGTACCGACCGATCCATGACGCGGTGCTTGCTCGACTCGAGGGGCTCGAACCGGATCGGGTGCTCGACCTCGGCTGCGGCACGGGCCAGCTCACTGAACGTTTGGGTACGACGTTCCCCGATGCCGTGGTCGTCGGGGCCGACCTCTCCGACGGCATGCTCGAGCGCGCGGCGGATCGGGTGTCCGACGAGCACAACGCTGCGTTCGTCCGCGCCGATGCACAGCACCTCCCGATCGCGGACGGGTCAATCGACATCGTCACCTGCACCGAGTCGTTCCACTGGTACGCAGACCAGGCTGCAGCCGCCGGTGAACTCGCTCGTCTCGTTCGTCCGGGAGGCCGCATCGTCATCGCCTCGATCGCAACGGTCACGGGCTTCGCTGACGATGCGATTCAGCGGGCCACGGCGTTGGCGGGTCGTCCGGTGCGCGCGATCCCGAAGCGGCAATTACGGCGACTGCTGGAGGCGGCGGGATTCGACGTGCTGCACCAGGGGCGCATTCCCCGGTTGGGTTTCGTGCCCTGGCCGATGTTGACCGACGCCACCCGTCGGTGACCGCTTCTGCGCCGGGGGATCGTCGAGCGCCGCTCGGGGTCCGACTCTTCATCGGGCTGATCGGCATCGCCGCGCTGCTCTTCAACGTGGTGCTGATGATCTCGGATCGAGCACCGGGCATCACGCGTCGACTGTTCGGCGGCTTCGCCCAACGCCTCGCCGACCGGCTCGACACGACCTCGACGATCGAGGCAAGCGACCTCCCCGGCAACGACGCGATCGTGCACATCGGGGTCTGGGCCGTGGCCACGACCCTCGTCGCGCTCACACTCTGGCGGTGGTCAACACTGGTCCCGGTGGCCATTGCGGTGTTCGCCGCAAGCGTTGCGGTCGAATTCGGACAGGGCCGCTACTCGTCTTCCCGAGCAGTCGAGTTCAGCGACCTCCTCGCCAACGCGGTCGGGGTTGGAGTCGGCATCGGTGCGGCTGCGACATGCATGCTCGGCTGGAGCCTGGTCAGTCGTGCGCTTCGAGAAACTCCACCACCGCATCGGTGAACACGTCGTTGCGGTCACCCGCGACCATGTGACCGGCGCCGGCGACGTCGGCGTACTGCGCATGGGGGACGAACCCCAGGAACTTCTGCGCGCCCTCCTCCGACAGCAGATCGCTCTGGCGCCCACGGACGAGCAGCGTCGGAATCGTCAAACCCCGCGCCGCGGCCTCGAGCGCCCGGCTGCGCTGTTCGAAGTCGACGATGCGGGTCTCGTCGCTGTCGGCGTGCTTGCCCCACATGAACGCGGGGTCCCAGTGCCAGTACCACCGGCCGTCACGGAACCGGACGTTCTTCTCGAGTCCGGCGAGGTTGGTCGGTCGCGGTCGATGCGGGTTGTAGACCTGGATCGCATCGGCGACCTCATCGAGCGACCCGAACCCTGTCTCGATGTGCTCGTGCATGAACGATCGGATGCGGTTGACGCCGGCGGGTTCGATGTTCGGTGCGACGTCGACGAGCACGAGCGCCCCGGCGATGTCCTGACCGTCTCGCTCACGACCCTGATGAACTGCCATCAGCGCTGAGGTTCCGCCGAGCGAGGCGCCCACGAGGACGGGCTGATCGAAACGGCGGGCGACCGCTTCGACGTCGTTGGGGAAGACCGACCCGTCGTAGTTGCCGCCGGGCGACCAGTCGCTGTCGCCGTGGCCGCGGAGATCTACCGACGCCACGTGGTACCCCCGGCTGACGAGCGCACGCAGCGTGCCTCCCCATGAGTGGCGGGTCTGGCCGCCACCGTGAAGCAGCAGGACGGTCTGTGCGTCGGGGTCTCCGGCGATGTCGGCGGCGAGCATGACGCCGTCGGCGCCTTCCCACCGAACGGTCTCGATGTCGGTCGCAGCGTCACTCACGCCGGGCAGCCTTGCCGACGTCGGCGCCGCCGATCGACTCGGAGGCGGTACCGGTGGCTGCTCAGAGACCAGGGTCGACGCCGGTCATCTCGATCGAGAGATCCCACAGCAGCCCGGCGAGCTCCTCGTCGTGGGAGCCACCGGTCGAGGCGACCTTGCGTGCCGGACCCGCAGTCTCGCCGCGCTTCGACGGCCCGACGTAGTCGCCTCCCTCGATCTCCTCCGACGTGGCCGCCATGAGCGTCGGCCACGCCCCTTCGGCCGGGGAGTTGAAGAAGACCTTGAACAGCGGGGCCGCGAGCATCACGATCTTCGGCATGTGCCGCCCCAACTCGGTGTCGGCGATCCCGGGGTGACAACCGACGGCAATCGTCGTCGAGTCCGTGGCACGCAGCCGGCGCTCGAGTTCGTACATGAACAGCAGGTTGGCGAGCTTGCTCTGCTGGTAGCGGTCCTGGGCTCCGTACTTCTCCGAGGCGTCGATGTCGTCGAAGTGGATGTTGCCGCCACGGTGGGCAATGCTGCTCGTGACCACGACGCGTGCGTCCTCGGTCTCGGCCAGCTTGTCGAGCAACTGGCACGTGAGCGCAAACGTTCCGAGGTGGTTGACGCCGAACTGCGACTCGAACCCGTCGGTCGTCAGTTCACGCGGCGGCATCATGATGCCGGCGTTGTTCACGAGCACGTCGAGTCGATCCTCCTCGGCGACCAGAGCAGCGGCCGCCGCGACGCTGGCGAGGTCACCCTGGTCGAGGGGGATGAACCGGAGATCGGCCCCGTCGACGGAGGCTTCGATCCGCTCGATGGCCTCAGCGGCACGCTCCTCGGATCGACAGCCCAGCAGAACTCGCCCGCCAAGCTCGGCGAGCACCTTCGCGGCTTCGAAGCCGATCCCCGTGTTGGCGCCGGTGACGAGGAACGTCCGGCCGGACTGGTCGGGGACGTCGGATGCGGTGAAGCTGCTCATGCCACAGTCTGCCCACCGATACCGGCGATCGACCGTTCGGCGGCGGGCGCGGTCACGAGCCCAGTCGGGTCCGGCGGGCCGCGGTTCGGTAGGTTTTCTTCCCATGACGACCGAGCAGACCCCGTCGAATCGACAAATCTGGGAAGATGCGTTCGGCGCCTCCCGAATCCGCGAGGACGACTACGCCACGATGTCGGGCATCCCGCTCGAGCCGGTGTACGGCCCCGACGACGGCGAGTTCCCCGGTCAGTACCCGTACACCCGTGGACCGCACGCGTCGATGTACCGCTCGAAGCTGTGGACGATGCGGATGTTCGCCGGCTTCGGCACCGCCGAGGACACGAACTGGCGCTTCAAGGAGATCTTGAAGGCGGGCGGGACCGGTCTGTCGACGGCGTTCGACATGCCGACGCTGCTCGGACTCGACTCCGACGACCCGATGTCGCTCGGCGAGGTCGGTCGCTGTGGCGTTGCCGTCGACTCGCTCGCCGACATGGAGGACCTCTACGCGGGGATCAACCTCGGCGACATCACGACCTCGATGACGATCAATTCGCCGGCCGCACCGATCTTCGCCATGTTCGTTGCGCAGGCCGAGAACGCCGGCGTGCCGCGTGCGGCGCTGGGCGGAACCCTCCAGAACGACATCTTGAAGGAGTACCAGGCCCAGAAGGAGTTCGTGTTCCCGCCCCGCCAGTCGATGCGGCTGGTGCGCGACACCATTCAGTTCACCGCCGCGGAGATGCCGCGCTGGAACTCGATCTCGATTTCCGGCTACCACATCCGCGAGGCCGGCTCGACCGCTGCCGAGGAGTTGGCGTTCACACTCGCCAACGGGTTCGCCTACGTCGAGCTCGCACTGCAAGCCGGTCTCCCGATCGACGCGTTCGCACCGCGCCTCAGCTTCTTCTTCAACGCCCACATCGACTTCTTCGAAGAGATCGCCAAGCTCCGCGCCGCGCGCCGGATCTGGGCCCGGTGGATGAAGGAGCGCTACGGCGCCGAGGCGGCGAAGTCGATGCAGCTTCGATTCCACACCCAGACCGCGGGCGTGTCGCTGACCGCGCAGCAGCCGGAGATCAACATCGTGCGAACGGCGATCGAAGCGATGGCCGGCGTGCTCGGCGGCACCCAGTCGTTGCACACGAACTCGATGGACGAGGCCCTGGCATTGCCGACCGAGAAGGCCGCCAGGATCGCGCTGCGTACCCAGCAGATCATCGCGCACGAGACCAACGTGACGCACGTGGCCGATCCGCTCGGCGGCTCGTACTTCGTCGAAGAACTGACCGACGAGATGGAACGCCAGGCCGAAGAGATCTTCACCAAGCTCGACGAGTTCGGCGACGGCTCGATTCTCGAAGGTTGCATCAAGGGAATCGACGAGAACTGGTTCCAGGGCCGGATCGCCGACTCCGCGTACGAGCTCGAGCGCAAGTTCAACACCGGCGAGCGGATCATCGTCGGCGTCAGCGACTTCACCGACGGCAACGACGACACGCTCGACATCCTCCAGATCACCAATGAGGACGAGCAGAAGCAACGCAAGCGTTTGAACACCGTCAAGCAGGACCGTGACGCCGAAGCCGTCGAGAAGGTGCTGGCGAAGCTGGCCACCGAAGCCGCCGACCCCGAGGTCAACCTGATGCCCACGCTGGTCGAGGCGTCACACGCCTACGCAACGCTCGGCGAGATGATGGGCACGATGGCCGGCGTGTTCGGCCGCCACGTCGAAGTCCCGACGATCTGACCCTCGGCGCGATCCGCCGACCGGGTCATCAACGAGCCCGGTGGCCGGACGCTCGGCAACCAATCGCCACCGGATGTTCACCCACCGCTGCCTGGTGCTTTTTCGACACCGTCGCGCGATGTGATAAACCCGCGGTTGGCGCGGTGGACACACAAACCTCGGAGGGTTTCATGAAACGTTCTCAACACTCGGAAGGCCGGTCCCCGGCACGACGAGTTCCCATCCCACGAACGGTCATCGGGCTGGCAGCAGCCGCCATGGTGGCACCGTTCGTCGCAACCGTGGCGCCGCAGGTCAGTGCGGCACCAGGTGACGAGCAGGTGCAGATCCTCTCGTTCAACGACTACCACGGTCACGTCGAAGACGACACGGCCGGCACGATCGACGGCACGTTCGGTGGCGCTGCCGCTGGCGGCGGCGAGTACCTGTCCACCAAGTTGACCGAACTGCGCGACGCGTCGACGGCCAACGACACGTTCACCGTCGCAGCCGGCGACCTCATCGGCGGCTCGCCGTACTTCTCCGGTCTGTTCCACGACGAGCCATCGGTGGAGTCGTTGAACGAAATGGGCCTCGACTACTCCGGTGTCGGCAACCACGAATTCGACGAAGGTGTCGCCGAGCTGATCCGCATGCAGGACGGCGGGTGCCACCCGGTCGACGGGTGCTACTTCCCGGACGACCCCTACGCCGGCGCCGACTTCCAGTGGCTGGCCGCCAACGTCACCGAGGACGCTCCGGACGGAACGGACGACCTCGAGGACTCGATCCCCGACTGGAGTATCGAGACCACCGCTGGTGGCAACAAGATCGCGTTCATCGGCATGACACTCGAGGACACCCCAGAGTTGGTTGCTGCCTCCGGCATCACCGGCTTCACCTTCGAAGACGAGATCACGGCCGGTGACGCCGCCGTCGCGGCGATCCAGGCCGCAGACCCCGACGTCGAGACGATCATTCTGATGCTGCACGAGGGTGGCATTCCGAATCCGTTTGCGATCAACGGGTGCGCCGGCATCTCCGGGCCGATCAACGCGATCGCTCTGGGCATGAACGCCGAGATCGACGCGATCATCTCCGGCCACACCCACCAGCCGTACACGTGCTCGATCAATGACCCCGCCGCCAACCCGCGTCCGGTCACCAGCGCATACTCGTTCGGCCGTGTCGTGACCGAGATCAACCTCGAGATCAACAACACCACCGGCGAGGTCGACCGCAGCACGTTCACGATGCTCAACCACGAGGTGCTGCAGAGCGCGCTCACCAAGGACCCTGCGGTGACCGCCGTGATCGACAAGTGGACGCCACTCGCCGATGACCAAGGATTGGCGCCTGTCGGCAGGATCACCGAAACGATCACGCGCGGTGGCGATCCCACCGGGTCCGACCGTGGCGTCGAATCAGACGCCGGCAACCTCGTTGCCGACGCGCAACTCGCGTCGACCGCTTCGTTGTCCCCGCCCGCCGATGTCGCCTTCATGAACCCGGGCGGTCTCCGCACCGACCTCATCTTCGACGCCTACGGCATGCCCCCGATCGAGTCGGTCGCTCCGGTCCGCCTCCTCGACACCCGCGATGGCGATGAGTTCAAGACCATCGACAACATGTTCGAAGGGGAGGGCCCAATCGCCGCAGGTGGCGAAATCGAGCTCACCGTGGCCGGCCGTGGTGGTGTCGATGACGATGCCATCGCCGCCGTGATGAACGTCGGCGTGATCCGTCCCGACGCACGAGGGTTCCTCACCATCTACCCGTGCGGCGAGGATCGCCCGCTGGCGTCGAACACCAACTACTCGGCGGGTGGCGTGGTATCGAACCCGGTGTTCGCCCAGATCGGTGAAGACGGCAAGGTCTGCATCTACAGCAGCGCCGGCGCCGAACTCTACGCCGACCTGAACGCCTCCGTCCCCGATGGCGGCTCGCCGATGCCCCTGCTCCCTGCCCGCCTCCTCGACACCCGCGACGGTGACGACTTCACGACCACCGACAACCTGTTCGAAGGCGAAGGCCCGATCCAGGCCGGCACCGAGGTCGAACTGCAGGTCACGGGTCGAGGAGGGGTGCCCGACGATGCAAGCGCCGTCGCCCTCAACGTCGGTGCCGTGCGCCCCGACGAACGGGGATTCCTCACGATCTACCCGTGCGGTGAGGACCGCCCGTTGACGTCGAGCGTGAACTATGCGCCCGGCATCACCGTGTCGAACGCTGCCAACGCCCTGATCGGCGAAGACGGCAAGGTGTGCATCTACTCGTCCAAGACGGTCAACGTGATCGCCGACGTGAACGCCACGATCCCGGACAACGAAGCACCCACCCCGCTGGCGCCCGCCCGCCTGCTGGAGACCCGCTCCGGCGATGTCGACAAGACGATTGATGGCCTGTTCGAAGGCGAGGGCCGTGTCGGCCCGGACGCCGAAGTCGAACTCCAGGTCACGGGACGCGGTGGTGTTCCGGACACGGCAACGGCCGTGACGATCAACGTCGCTGCGGTCCGCGCGTCGCAACCGGGCTACGTCACCGTCTACCCGTGTGGCGAGGAACGTCCGCTCGCGTCGAGCATCAACTACCGCGGTGACGACGTCATCTCCAATTCGGTCGTCGCCCAGATCGGTGAGGACGGCAAGGTGTGCATCTACACCCTGCGTGAAACCGATCTGATCGCCGACGTGACCGGATTCGTCGAAGATGACGGCGTCGTCAGCTTCGGCGAAGCGTTTGCGTTCCAGCCGTTCAACAACACGATGTTCGTGTTGCCGATGACCGGAGCGCAGATCCGCGACGTGTTGAGAGAACAGTGTCAGCCGGCTGGCTCGAGCCGTCCGATCCTGCACCTCGGCGTGTCCGAGGGATTCACCTATGACCTCGCAACCAGGGTCGAGGACGGAGACTGCACGGGGATCCAGGTGAACAATCTCCTGTTGAACGGCGGGCCGGTCAACCCCGCCACGACGTACAACGTTGCGGTCAACAACTTCCTGGCCGACGGCGGCGACAACTTCGACACGTTCGCCGACGTCGACCCGAATGATCGTGTTCCTGGCCCACAGGACATCGATGCGTTGATCGACTACTTCGCGGCGAACGATCCCGTCTCCGCTCCAGGTACCGACCGTGTGAACGAGGTTCCGTTCCCGTGACACCACCTGGTGTCGACCCGACGGCTGACTGACCCCGAGGGTCTGTTCTCGTCGAGTTGAACCACTTGCGGCCCACGGTGATGCTTCATCACCGTGGGCCGCTTCGCGTCACGGCGAGAACCGGACTCCGAACGGCTGCGAGATCTCGCTACTCACTGACGCGGTCGACGAGGTGCTCGCTCAGCTCCCACAGGCGCGACGCGGTCTCGATGTCCGCGACGTACGACCGGAAGCCGTTCTCACCGGGGTTCCCACCTTCGACGCCCGGCCCACAGTCGGCGAGATAGGTGCCGTGGAGTGGAGCGAGGTCCGGCGCAGTGGCTGCCCACACCTCGGTGGCAGCTCCCTGCTCGACGGTCTTGAACCGACGCCCGGTGGCAGCTTCGGGGTGATCAGCAGCACGCTGCCGGGACCGTTCGATCGCCTGGGACATCAGCTCGTCGTCGAGGTGACGACCGAGCGAGGTCATGATCGCCCCCGGGTGGACCGACGCGGTGAACACGTCCTCGACCGGATATCGCTGCGCGAGCTCGAGGGCGTGCAGCGCGTTCGCCGACTTCGATCGCCCGTACGCCAGCCACGCGTCGTAGGGAGTGCGCTCGAAGTTCGGATCGTCCAGGTCCACATCGCTGATGTCGTGTGCTGACGACGTGAGGCAGATGATCCTCGAATCGGCCCCTGCGAGGATCGCCGGCATCAGCTGACGGGTGAGCTCGAAGTGGCCGAGGTGGTTCGTCCCGAACTGCATCTCGAAACCGTCGGCCGTCCGCCCCTCGGGGCATGCCATGACCCCCGCATTGTTGATCAACACGTCGATCGGCTGGCCCTCGTCGACAAGTTGTCGGGCGCAGCGTCGAACACTCGACAGGTCAGCGAGATCGAGCTGACCGAGGGACAGCGACGCATCCGGCACGGCCGCGCGCACTCGATCCATCGCGGCGGCATTCGCATCAGGGTCCCGAGCGAGCATCACCACAGTGCCTCCGGCGGCAGCGATCGCCCGCGTCGCCTCCTCCCCCAATCCGGCAGACGTTCCGGTGATCGCGTACCGGCGCCCGGAGAGGTCGATCCCTGCCAGGACGTCGGTGGTCGTTGACTCGTGATCGAAGGCGCGATGCATCCGACGACCGTATTCGTGGCATCTTCGGCCGCTCTCAGCGGACGCGCAACGTGCGACAATCGGAGGATGACGGGATGGGCAAGATGGTAAACAAGCGCGACGTCGCGACGAATCGTGTCGTCACCAGAGACGAGCTGAACGACTTCGTCCGACCTCGACACCGAGGCGTGCTGCTCACCCGGCGCAGCGACGGCTGGCCGCAGTCGTCGCTGGTCACGATGGGCCTCGACGATGACGGCCGCATCCTCGTCTCGAGCTACCCAGAGCGAGCGAAGATCGCGAACATCGGTCGTGACCCGCGGGCGTCGGTCGTCGTGATGTCCGACGAGTTCAACGGTGAATGGGTCCAGGTTGACGGCGCCGCCGAGGTGATTTCGCTGCCGGATGCCCTCGACGGGCTGTGCGACTACTTCCGCGTCATCTCGGGCGAGCACCCCGACTGGGATGAGTACCGCGAGGCGATGACCCGGCAGGGCAAGTGTCTGATCCGGTTCACGATCGAACGGTGGAGCCCGGTGGCGAAAGGCGGCTTCCCCGCCCGGCTCGTCGACGACGTCTGATCAGTCGTCGGCTTCGCCGTGATCGTCCACGCCTTGCTCGGTAGCGAGATGGTCGTAGAGATCACTTCGGTTCGCGAACGTCACCCAGACGACCACGGTGTTGCGCTCTCGATCGACAGCGACTTGGCGAGCGATCATGCCCGGGACCTTGTCGTCCATCTCTTCGCTGGGAGCGCGTGCGATGGCGATGAGGTCGTCGAGCCGGTTCGGCTTGGCGGTGGACACGCTGACGAAGGTGTAGGTGGGGTCGGTCATTTCTTGCCTTTCCCAGCTCGTGACGTGGTGGATGGTCGGGGCTCGACGAGTTGGCGCACGAGCGAGACCGCTCGTTCGGCTGCACCGGGCTCCGCAGCCGCGAGGAGACCGAGGATGAGTGGCGCATCTGTTCGGGGGA
>Ga0316197_10000286_pt1 | contig 35727 bp, 30 predicted proteins | sample OudBiesiAoxic_MG_FD_204939 | JGI IMG/M metagenome (GOLD analysis project Ga0316197, IMG submission 204939) | Coastal sediment microbial communities from Oude Bieten Haven, Netherlands - site A oxic | ecosystem: Environmental > Aquatic > Marine > Coastal > Sediment | place: Netherlands... | reverse complement strand
CGATCGGAAGGTCTGCAACACGCTCAATACGTGCTGCATCGCTGCCGATCGGGCTGATGACCTCGTGCCGGTCTTCCTCGATGCGCTTGAACGGGCGGGGGAGCGCAGGGGCGTGCGTCCCAAGCTCCACGTCCTCGAATCCTCCGTCGAAGCCGTCCCCAAGGCGTGGTTCGCCAGGCGTGTTGCGGTCGCCCGGGCCGATGGAGAGCACGAGGAGCGGCAAGCTGAGCCGATTGAAGAGAGCGGTCTCGGCGACGAGTGGGAGTGGGAGGAGAGCCCGGAGGTCACCCTGGCCATTGTCCCGGCCGTGGACACCGCCATCGAGTGGTTCAACCGCTACAGCCCTCGCTTCGTCGTCTCGCTGATCTCGGACGATGCTGGGGAGCATGGCCGATTCTTCGGTCTGATCGACGCCCCGTTCGTCGGCAACGGATTCACCCGCTGGGTCGATGGTCAGTACGCGCTCGACAAGCCGGAGCTCGGTCTGTCGAACTGGCAGCACGGACGGTTGTTCGGCCGCGGCGGCATCCTCTCCGGCGATTCGGTCTACACGATCCGGACGAGGGTCACCCAGGACGACCCAAACATCGGCCGCTAACGCCGCGAACCCAGGGTTCTCAACCCTGTATATGACGCCGACAGCCCGCGGAACGAGATGGCGCACAGTCTGTTCTCGTTCCGTGGGCCCACGGCGTCACATACGATGCCGAGAACCCTGGGTTCGCGGCGTTAGGTGACGACGATGTTGACCAGGTTGGGTGGGCGGGCGATGACCTTGCGGACTTCACCCTTCGCCAGCCACTCCTGGATCCGCTCGGTCCCCATCGCTGCCGTGACCGCGGCATCCTCATCGATGTCGGGCGACACCTCGATGCGGTCACGGACCTTTCCGTTCACCTGCACCACCAGGGTCACCATCTGATCGGCAGCGACCGCCGGATCCGACTCGGGCCACGCCTGAACGTGAACGCTCTCGTCGTTGCCTCGCTCATTCCACAATGCCTCGGAGATGTGCGGAGCAATCGGTGCCAAGAGAAGCAGCAGCACATCGACGGCTTCATCCCACGCTGCGAGCGAGACCGCTCGCGTGCGCCGTGTCTCGAGCAGTTCGTTGCGGAGCGTCATGAGAGCAGCAACCGCGGTGTTCCACTTGAACGCTTCCATGTCGCGGTCGACCTTGTCGATGGTCTGGTGGGCCGCCCTACGCAGCGCCAGCGAAGCCTCGTCAGACGTCGCATCCGGTTCGTACACCGTGGTCCCGATCTTCCAGACGTCGTCGACAAACCGGCGAGCACCGGCGATACCGCGTGAGTCCCACGGACCGCCCTTCTCCCAGTCGAAGGCGAACATCAGGTAGATGCGGACGGTGTCCGCTCCGTATCGCTCAACGAGTTCGTCCGGATTGACCACGTTGCCCTTGGACTTTGACATCCGTTGGACCTCGAGGTGATGGCGGAGCTGGGTGACGTCGTTGACTCCGTCGATCCCCGGCACATCGACCTCGGCCCCATCTGGGACCTCGACGGTGACGGTGGCGTCGGTGGTCTTGACCCGCAGCGTCCGCTCGGTCCGTCGGATCAACTGGCCGACGACCGGTGCCGCGTCGTCCTGAGCATGCTCATCGACCCGCACCGACTCGGCGACGAAGCGCCCGTCGTCCCACTCGCCGGCGATCACCAGACGGTCTCCCGGACGTTCCTCGCCCAGGATCTGGCCCTGGTTGCGCAATTGGACCATCGGCTCGTCGAAGAGTCCCTCCGGGTCGCGACCGTGCTCGGCCATGACACGCTCCGTGTCCTCGAACACGCCCAGATCGCGCATTGCCTTCGTGAAGAACCGCGTGTACAGCAGGTGCATCGTGGCGTGCTCTGCACCGCCCGTGTAGGTGTCGATCGGCAGCCAGTACGCCGCTTCCTCAGGGTCGAACAGGTACTCATCGAAGTGCGGGGAGAGGTACCGGTAGGGGTACCAGGACGAACACATGAACGTGTCCATGGTGTCGCTCTCACGACGTGCCGGCTCGCCCTCGGAGTCGGTCGTGGCGAGGAATGCTTCGTTGGTTGCCAACGGGCTTGGCCCGCCGGTGAACTCCGGCGCTTCGGGGAGCAGCACCGGCAAGTCGGTCTCTGCCTCGATCGTGCCGTCCTCGCGGAAGATCATCGGGATTGGAGTGCCCCAGTAGCGCTGGCGAGAGATGAGCCAGTCCCGCATGCGGTAGTTGACGGCTTCGACGCCCGCGTCGTTCTGCTCGAGCCAGTCGATGGCGGCCGCGACCGACGGATTGGCGCGGCCCTTGGCATCGGTCGTCTCGATACCGTCGATCGGACCGCTGTGAACCATGATGCCCGGCCCGATGTACGCCTCCGGCATCGTGTCGCCGTCGAGTGGCGCCTCACCGTCCGGCTGAATCACGGGGACGATGGGGAGGCCGAACTGGCGGGCGAACTCGAAATCCCGCTGGTCGTGCGCCGGCACGGCCATGATCGCTCCGGATCCGTATGACAAGAGGACGTAGTCGGCGATCCAGACGGGAACCCTGGCGCCGTTCACCGGATTGATGGCGTAACCGCCGGTAAACACACCGGTCTTCTCCCGGTCGGCCTCCATCCGTTCGAGCTCCGACCGGGCTCCGGCGACGGTGCGATAGGCGTTAACCGCGTGCTGGTGCTCCTCATCAGTCAACGTGTCGACGAGCGGATGCTCGGGAGCGAGCACCATGAACGTCGCTCCCCACAGGGTGTCGGGACGGGTGGTGAACACGGCGATGTCCTCACCGGACTCGGTCCCGAAAACGACCTCGGCGCCCTCGGAACGTCCGATCCAGTTGGTCTGCATCGCCTTGACCGGCTCCGGCCAGTCGACCGTCGAGAAATCGAGGAGTTCGTCGGCGTACTTCGTGATTGCGAAGAACCACTGCGCCATCTTCTTCTGGATGACCGGCTGACCGGTCCGTTCGTCCTTGCCGTCGATCACCTGCTCGTTGGCGAGCACGGTCTCGAGCGTCGGCGACCAGTTGACGATGGCCTCGCCCCGGTAGGCGATGTCGCCTTCGAAGAAGCGGCGGAACAGCCACTCGGTCCACTCGTAGTACTCCGGATCGCACGAGACCATCTCGCGCTCCCAGTCATACATGGCCCCCATCGACCGGAGCTGGCGGCGCATGCGCTCGATGTTGTCCCAGGTCCAATCAGCCGGATGGACGTTGCGCTGGACGGCGGCGTTCTCCGCGGGGAGGCCGAATGCGTCGAAACCCATGGGGAAGAGCACGTTGAAGCCCTTCATGCGCATGTAGCGCGCCCGGGCGTCCGAGGGGGTCATGGCGTACCAATGCCCCATGTGCAGGTCGCCGGACGGATACGGGAGCATGGTGAGCGCGTAGTACTTCGGGCGGTCCCAGTCGACGACGGAGCGGTAGAGGCCGTCTTCGCTCCATCGGTCCTGCCAGTAGTTCTCGATCTGCCTGTGGTCGTATGTCATGTCCCGTTCCGGTGCTGTGAAGGGACAATGGTAGGAGGGAGGGGGGTCTTGAGCTGCGAGCCGCGAGCGGGAAACGCGGACACAGCTCTCTGGGCGATAACGTTGTCCACCATGAGGACTCGTCGGATATCGATGGACGCGGCGTTGCGGGGGAGTGGCGGTGACCCGGACCCGGCGTTGATGGGTTCCGTCGTCGTCCGAACGGTGCCTCCCTGGTTGGCTCGGCTGTGGGCCAGCGGCACGGATGCCATGACGATCCGGAACGTCATCTTCGCCTCGCAGTCGGCACTCGACCGGATCGCGGATGGCGACGCCCTCGTCCTCCTTACCCATGAGGCGGTCCACGTCGAGCAATGGCGTGAGTTCGGCACGTTCGGATTCCTCCGGCGCTACCTGGGCGACTACGTGCGCGGTCGAGCCATCGGCTTGCCGCACTACGCCGCCTACCGTGCCATCCGGTTCGAACGTGAAGCCAGGGAACGATCGGAGCGACGGTGAGCGACTATCTCCAAGACGTCGAGTGGAGCTTCCCTCAGGCGCTCGCCGTCTTCGTCGCCGGCATCCTCGGCGCCTTCGTCACGACCGCGATGGTTCTCGTCGTCCGCGGACCCGACCTCGACATCATCGCATTCGTCGCCTCGTTCGCCGGACAGGCCGGTGGGAACCTCCTGGCGATGTGGATCCTCTCGATTCGGAAGGGCACCGGCAGTTTCCGATACGACTTCGGTCTCACCCTCGAGATCAAACACTGGTGGGGGATCCCTGCCGGCTTCGGCCTCCAGATCGCGGTCGTCGCGATCACCGCTCCGTTGCTCGAGTTGCTCTTCCCCGACGGTGCACCGCAGCAAGAGGTCGCCTCGATCACCGAGGACACGACCACGCTTGTCGAGCGCCTCCTCATCGTGCTGATGGTTGGCGTCGCCGCCCCTGTGGTCGAAGAGATGCTATTTCGCGGCATGCTGCTCTCCCGGCTCGTCCGGTCGATGTCTCCGACCTGGGCCATCGTTGCCCAAGCGGCTCTCTTCGCCGTGATCCATCTTCTCGATCCGAGCGCGATCGCGGCGTTGCCGGGTCTCATGATCGTGGGGGTGGTGCTCGGCTATGCCGCGATCAAGACAGGGAGCCTGTCCCTGCCGATCATGCTCCATGCCGGTGTGAATCTCACGGCTGCGGTTGCTTTGATGTTCGGGAACGAACTCACGGAGTGGCTGGAGCAGGTCTCCGAGTCGGCCGGCGTCGAGGCGCTGATCACGCTCATCGGCTGACGAAGGTCTTCCCCCGGCGCCCCTGACCTGATAAATGTGCCCTGTGGCGCATCGTGATCGGGAGGCGGTGTGCCAACAGAGAATCTCCGAATCGGATCCATCGTTGTGGCGGTCGCGCTCGCGCTTGCGCTCGGGGCCGGTGTGTGGTTCGGGTCGAGGGGCGGTGTGCCGGACACGGTCGCGGCGCCGCCCGGTGTTTCCTACACGACCGTCCCGTCGACGATCGTTGTGCATGTCTCGGGAGCTGTCGTTCGGCCGGGTCTTGTCACGGTCTCTGCGACGGCGAGGATCGCCGACGCGATCTCGGGAGCCGGGGGAGCGGAGATCGGGGCAGACCTCGGCGGGCTGAACCTCGCAGCGGAGGTGCGCGATGGCGATCAGATCGTGGTGCCCCAGATGGGGGTGACGGATTCGCCCGGAGCGTCGTCAGATCGGGGGATCGATCTGAATCGCGCCACCGCGGTCGAGCTCGAGGCCCTTCCGGGTGTGGGACCGGTCCTCGCGGGCCGGATCGTTGCGTACCGGGATCTGAACGGCCCCTACGGCGCTGTGGAGGACCTGCTCGATGTCGGAGGGATCGGCGAGGCGAAGCTTGCCGCCATGCGCGACGCGATCGCTGCGCCGTAGGTGCGGTCGCCGTCGCTCGCGGGGCGGTGGGCGATCGCCGGGGCGGCCGCCGTCTGGATCGGTGCCCTGCTCGGTCTCCGCGTCGGGATCGGCGTGGTCTTCATTGCCTTCGCCGTAGCGGTTCTGGTGGTGCTCCGATCGATGGCCACCGCGGTGCTCGTGGCACTGGTCACCGTCGGGGCGATGTCGGGTGCGTTCGCTGGAGAGCGCATTGCTGCGACGTTGACCGCGGAGGTACCGGTTGGACCCATCGAGTTCGTTGGCGTGGTGGCGGAAGACGATGGTCCGCAGCGGCCGGCCGTGGTGAAGCCGGAGGCGCTGCGCGAATCCGACGGGTGGCGACCGTGGAATGGGCCGCCCCTCGGCGTCGGCCCCGAACCAGGCGAGCCGCTCGTGGCAGGCCAGAGGATCCGAGTGGTCGGCACCGCGAGAAGCGTTCCCGGCCGTATCCGGGGTGATCCGATCGCGGGACGAGTCACGGTCAGCACGGTGGAGGTGCTCGGTACGTCGGGCGGGCTGCTGTTTGTCGTTGGGAATGCCGTCCGTGACCGGGTTCGGTCCGTGCTTGACATCACCAACCGCAGCGAAGCCCTCGTCGCCGGGTTCCTCATCGGCGACACGACCGGCCTCGCTCCGCGCGACCTCGACGCGCTCCGACGGTCGGGGCTCACTCACTTCGTCGCTGTGTCCGGTTCGAACGTCGCCCTCTTCCTGGCGGCATGGTGGGTGATCACGGCATTCGTTGGCATCGGACCGAGACGTCGCTTCGCCGTGGGCGTGTTCGGCCTGGCGATCTTCGTCGTGGTGACTCGGTGGGAGGCGTCGGTACTTCGGGCTGCCTTCATGGCTGCGACGGTCCTGGGTGCCGCTGCATCCGGCATCGTGGTCGACACATGGGTCGCGATTGGAGTGGCAGTCGGCGCCCTATTGCTCTTGAGCGGTCAACTGGCGGCCGACGTGGGGTTCCAACTCTCTGTTGCTGCAACGGTCGGCATCCTCATCGGCTCGGGGATGTTCGCTGGTCGTCGGCCCGGGCCTCTGTGGGCGACACTCGGCGCAGCCACCGCGGCACAGATCTCGGTGGTGCCGATCCTCCTCCTCCACTTTGGGGCTGTTCCCCTGATGTCACCGATCGCGAACCTCTTCTCCGCTCCGCTCGTCACGGGTGCCACAATTGCCGGATCACTCGCCGTCGTCGTGGGATGGAGTCCGGCCGTTGCCGTCTCCTCAGCGCTCGCTGGAGCCGTGCTCGCGATCGCAGACATCGCAGAGCAGTGGCCCCAACTCGGCCCGGTCGGCGTCGGGGCGGCGGCTGTCATCGTGATCCTCGTGCGCGCGAGACGCACGCGGCCGGTGGCTGTGGTGGTGCTCGCTCTGGTGATCGGCGCCACAACGCTCGTTCCCCGCGGACCGCCCGACCGCCCGCTGGTGACGTTCCTCGACGTTGGGCAGGGTGACGCCGTCCTGCTCCGCGATCCTTCCGGTCGGGTGGCTCTTGTCGACGGCGGCCGTGACCCGCTGGTGCTGATTGATGCGCTTCGGCGCCACCACATCGGGAGGATCGACGTGCTTGTTGCGACGCACGGCGATGCCGACCACGTGGGTGGATTCGACGGCATTCTTGACGATCGTTCGATCGGCCGGCTCTGGGTGCCCGATCATCCCGACCCCGGGCCTGAGACGGAGGCACTGATCGCTGCCGCTGCGGCGGCTGCTGTTCCGATCGACCGGGTCAGCCCCGGCATCACGTACGCCCTTGGCGACATCGTCCTCGAGGCTCTGGGGCCGAGAAGACGCTATGCCGAACGAAACGACGGTTCGATCGTGTTGCGGGTACTGGCCGGTAGGACGCTCCTATTGCCGGGAGACATCGGAGCGGTGGCACAGCGGGAATTGCCGCCTCTGCAGCCGGACATCTTGCTGATCCCGCACCATGGATCCTCGACAACCGACCGCGTATGGCTCGCCACGACCGTTGGCGGTCTCGCCGTCATCAGCGTCGGTCCGAACACCTACGGCCACCCAGCGCCCGAGATCCTGGCCGTGCTCGCCGAGACCGGGACCGACGTTCGGGTGACGCGCGACGTCGGTGACGTGTCGATCGACCTCGGCGGCCCGTGACGCTAGCTCTCTCGCCTTCGTGTCGGCGCAGTGTGAGGCGTATGGTGTTGGTACAACGAAGGAGCGCGATATGACCAAGGTTCGATGGGGCATTCTGAGCACGGCCGATATTGGGATGGAGAAGGTCACGCCTGCCATCCAGGCTGGCGAGAATTGCGACGTGGTCGCGATCGCCTCCCGCAGTCAAGAGAGCGCGGCCGCCGCCGCCGCCCGGCTCGGGATACCGACAGCCTATGGCTCCTACGAGGATTTGCTCGCCGACGAGAATGTCGATGCGGTGTACATCCCGCTTCCGAACGACATGCACGCCGAGTGGACGATGAAGGCCGCGGCTGCGGGCAAGCACATTCTCTGTGAGAAGCCGCTGGCGATGAACGCCGCGCAAGCCGAGGAGATGGCGACCGCCTGCGAAGACGCTGGGGTCAAGCTCGCCGAAGCGTTCATGTATCGGCACCACCCGATCTGGCTCGAGGCCGTTCGTCTCGTGCGCAGCGGGGTCATCGGCGACGTGCAGGCTGTCCAGAGTTGGTTCAGCTTCCACAACGACGACCCACTGAACATCCGGAACCGGGTCGAGAACGGCGGCGGCGCGGTCATGGACATCGGCTGCTACCCCATCAATGCCTCTCGGATGCTGTTCGAGGCCGAGCCGGATCGCATCCAGGCGACCGTGCATCGGGATCCCATCATGGGCATCGACACGCTCACCTCGGCGATCCTCGATTTCCCAGGCGGCAAACAGGCTCTGTTCACGTGCACCACACGGGGCGAGGACTACCAGCGGGTCGACATCATCGGCACGACGGGTCGGATCGACATGGACATCCCCTTCAACATCCCACCGGACCGCGAGACGAAGATCCGCGTGGTGTCCGGGGGAGCACCGCCGGAAGACCCGGCGGTCGAGACTCTGATCTTCCCGGTGCTGAACCAGTACACGATCCAGGCGGAGTTGTTCGCCCAGGCGGTGCTTGATGACACCCCCGTTGTGGTCCCGGTTTCGGACGCGATCAACAACATGAAGGTGATCGACGAGATTCTGGCTACGCCCTCGAACTGAGAGAATCGAGCGCTCGGAAGTACCGTCGAGGACGACTTGAACAGAGAACGCCCAACGAAAGGGACGATGACGTGAGAGATATCAGTGGATTGACGATTGCGATAACCGGAGCGAGTGCGGGGATTGGCGAAGCAACGGCTCGTGCCGTTGTTGCGGCGGGTGCCTCGGTCGTGCTCGGCGCGCGACGGGTCGACCGTCTTGCGGCGCTGGCCGCCGAGTTGGGTGAGAACGCCGCCATCGTCGAGATGGACGTGCGCGAACCAGCCGATTCGCAGCGTCTCGTTGCCGAGGCGAAGGCCCGGTTCGGTGGCTTGGACGCCCTCGTCGCAAACGCCGGGATCGGAGCCTACGGCGGGATCATGGACCTGACCGACGAGAAGCTCAAGGTCATGATGGACACGAACGTGGCAGGAACTGTGTGGCCTATTCGCGCCGCCGTTCCAGGATTCGTCGAACAGGGCGGCGGCGACATCGTCATCGTCGCATCCGTGGCTGGAATTCGCGGAGCCGGCGACGAGGCTGTCTACGCCGCGACGAAGTTTGCTCAGGTTGGCCTCGCAGGCGGATTGGATCGCGAGCTTCGCGAATCGGGCGTGCGCGTGAGCACAATTGCCCCTGGTGGCACTGCGACCGAATTCGCCATGGGGGCAGGCCGCACACCGGGCATGCCGGGTCTCGACGACATGATGACCGCCGACAACGTGGCACAGGCGGTGGTGACCGTTCTTCAGCAGCCGCTTTCGATGCGCACGCTCATGTGGTCGATGCGGAGCATCAAGGAATCCGACTAGTCGAGAGGGCTCATCGGCGGTTCGACGAAACGGCGGTCAGCCGTGGAGTTGCTCGCGTTCCGTCTCAGTGACATCGCTCGGGAGCTTCCCGATGATGATCATGCCGAGTACGTCGTCCATCGTGACGTCGTCCTTGTTGACGGTGCCGACGAGCTTGCCCTGGAGCACCACGCTGATGCGATCGGCCAGGTCGAACACATCGTGGATGTCGTGGCTGATGAGGAAGATGCCGATCCCTTCGGCCTTCAACTGCTTGATCAATTCGCCGACCTGGGCGGTCTCGGCCGGTCCGAGAGCGGCGGTGGGCTCATCCATGATGATGATCCGGGCGTTGTAATAGACCGACTTCGCGATAGCGATCGATTGACGCTGACCACCGGAGAGCGAACTCACCGGAACCTTGAAGTTCTGGAAATTCGGGTTCAGCCGGGTCATGACCTTGCGGGTTTCTGACTCCATCGCCGCATCGTCGAGGGTTCCCCACCGGGACCGGAGTTCACGACCGAGGAACATGTTCCCGGCCGCGTCGATGTTTTCGGCGAGAGCGAGCGTCTGGTAGATGGTCTCGATTCCGAGCGCCTTGGCATCGCGCGGATTGTCGATCGTGACATCCTCACCATCGATTGTGATCTGGCCGGAGTCCGCTTTGTGAGCGCCCGACAACGTCTTGATGAGCGTCGTCTTTCCGGCGCCGTTGCCACCGACGAGGGCAACCACCTCTCCGGGGAAGAGGTCTACGGACACGTCATCGACCGCGTGCACACCGCCGAAAGCGACCCGAATGTTGTTCATCTCAACGATGGGTGTCTGCTGAACGTTTTCCTGCGTCACGTCGCTACACCGCCTTCCTCTGATAGAAGCTATCGAGGGCGACGGCGGCGATCAGCACGATGCCGACGACGACGTCCTGGAGCGGCGCCTCGACTCCCATGAGGACCATGCCGGAGACAAGCGACTGCATGACGAGGGCGCCGAGCACGGCGCCGGGGATCGTACCGACACCGCCGGCCAGGGACGTACCTCCGATGACGGCGGCGGCGATGACGTAGAGCTCGGCCAGTTGACCCATGCCGCTCGTCGCGGCGTTGAGACGAGCGATCTGAACCGCAGAAGCGATCGAGATGAGGACTCCCAGCAACATGAACGTTTTTACGATCGTCCACCGGGACTTGATACCGGCGAGGTTGGCAGCTTCGGGGTTACCGCCGATCGCGTAGACGTAGCGGCCGTAGCGTGTTCTGGTGGCGACGAACTGCATCACGATCGTCACGACGATGGCGACCAACACCGGAGCGGCAAGACCGAGCGGGATGCTGAGCCCGCCTTCGGGCCACGCAATGCCGTTCTCCTCTGCGTACTGCATGGCGAGGCGTTCCGGCATCGGGTAGCTGTTGATGATGGCAACGGCACCGATCACGACGCCGCATGCGACTACCCCGAGGGCGATCTCCGCCCACATCGGGCGAGGCTGGAATCCGAACTTGATCCGTTGACGGCGACGCGTGACGAGCAACACAACGATGCCGATACACGCAGCGATGCCGATGATCCAGGTCCATGTCCCGCCGATGGTCCCTCGTGATCCGCCGCCGAAGATCTGGAAGGTCGCATCCATCGGAGCGATCGTGCGGCCGCTTGCCATCCACCAGGCAACCCCGCGCCAGACGAGGAGTCCGCCGAGGGTGACGATGAACGACGGCACACCCACGTACGCAATGATCACGCCCTGGAGGCCGCCAATTGCGGCTCCCATCGCGATGCCGGCAGCAAGCGAGACGATCCAGACCATCGGATGACCGATGCCGAAAATGTCGGGCAGGATCTCGGCCTGGAGCAATGCCATGGCCATGCCGACCGCGGCAAGCACGGAGCCGACGGAGAGGTCGATGTTTCTGGTCACGATGACCAGCACCATCCCCGTCGCCATGATCGCGACGACCGATGTCTGGACGGTGAGGTTCCAAAGGTTCCTGGCGGTGAGGAACGTGCCACCCGACATGATGTTGAAGGCGATCCAGATGACGATCAGGGCGCCGATCATGCCGAGGAGTCGCGTATCGATCTCGGCGCTCCGGAAGAGGTTCCCGAACGAGCGCGAACCCTTGTCCGCCGGGGAGGCCGGGGTGGTGGTCTCCGCTGCCGCGTCGGCGGCGCTGGTGTCGGGTTGATCGGTCAAAGCGGACCGTACCTTAGACGGAGTTGTGGCTGTGTGTCGCAGACGCGAGAAGGGCGCCCGCCGGAGCGAGCGCCCTTCTCTTCGATTGACAGATTGTCAGTCGGTGCTGTCTACGGGCAGACCGCCACGCTGCCAGCTTCGACGTCCTTGCACAGGTCGTCGACGCTGATCCAGCCAGCGGTGACGACGAGGTCGAGGTTGTCCTGGCTGATCGGCTGCGGCGACAGAAGGATCGAGAACATCTCGTTGCCTTCCGGCGTCGTGAACTTGACCATCGACGGAACATCTTCCATCGCGGTGCCGGCTGCGAGGAGCGCAGCAACTTCACCAGCGGTCTTGCCGAGGATCCGGGCGTCCTTCCACACCGACACGGTCTGCGTGCCGAGTGCGACGCGGTTCAGAGCGGCGCCGTCGCCGTCCTGACCCGAGACAGGAACAACACCGTCGAGGCCCTGTGCCGCGAGTGCGGCAACAACGCCACCGGCGGTGCCGTCGTTTGAGGCGACGACAGCCTGGACATCGTTGTCGAGTTCGGTCAGGAACTGCTCCATGTTGGTCTGTGCGACCTCAGGGGCCCAGTTGTCCGTGTAGGACTCGCCGACGATGACAACGTCACCGGCGTCGATGGCGTCCTGCAGGACCTCCTGCTGACCACCACGCAGGAAGTCTGCGTTGGCGTCGGCAGCGTTGCCCTTGATCATGACGTAGTTGCCAGCCGGAACGGCTTCGAGGATCGCACGAGCCTGCATGCGGCCAACCTCAACGTTGTCGAACGTGATGTAGAACGCGTTCGGGTCTTCGATGAGACGGTCGTATGCGATGACCGGGATGCCCTGATCGATCGCGCTCTGCACGGCGGGCTTGATGGCCGTGCCGTCCTGAGCGAGGATGATCAGTGCCTGAGCGCCCTGAGAAATCAGGTTCTCAACGTCCGTGATCTGCTGCTCGACCGAGGAGCCGGCATCGGCGGAGATGTACGTGGCACCGGCGGCGTCAAGCGCTGCCTTGATGTCCGGCTCATCCCACTTCGCCCAACGCTCTTCGTTGTAGTTGTTCCACGACACGCCGACGATGAGCTCATCGCTCATAGCCTCGGTCGTCGTTGTTTCGTCCCCGCCGGCTGCGGCGGTTGTCGTCGTGTCATCGCTATCGCTGCTGCAGGCAGCAACGATCATTGCGAACACGGCGAGCAAGACGAGAAGCTTGATGCTTCGCTTCATGTGTCCTCCATGTACTGATGTGCGGCCGCAGTTGCGGCCACTTACTGCAAACTATATACCCGGACTGCCGTGAACTGCTGGTGTTGGAGACATCCCGAGGGGTGCGCCGATCGGGTTCCGGTGGGCCGATGAGGCCCCCGGGCGCCGGGTGCTGCATCGAGGGTCGGGCGCGTTCACGAGGTGGCACCGGGGGCTACCCTTGTAGCGGATCTGCGGGCTGCTGCGGCGAACTCAGGAGGCGGGAAATCGATGTCGGACAGCCGACCGAACCGTCTGGTGAAATTGACGGCGGTCACGTTGGTGATCAGCCTTATTTTGGGTGCTTGTTCGCTTGGCGGCTCGGACGAACCCGACTGCCCCCCGATCGCCGAGCATCCCGACTGGTCGGTGGCTCGCCGGTGGAACGAAGTGCTCCTCGATGCGATCCGCCGCGATCTCCCGGCGCCTACCGTCCACGCCAGGAACCTCTATCACACGTCTGCCGCGATGTGGGATGCCTGGGCGGCATACGACCCGGCAGCGAAGGGCATCTTCGTCAATGAAGACCAGAGCGCGTCTGACGTCGGGGCCGCTCGTGATGAGGCGATCAGCTACGCAGCGTTCCGTGTCCTCGAAGCTCGGTATCTCGATTCGATTGGCGCCACTGAGACCATCCCCGAATTCGATCGCCTGATGAGCGATCTCTGCTACTCAATTGACGTGACCACGACGGAAGGTGACACGCCGGCGGCGCTCGGCAACCGGATCGCCGACGTCATCCTCGAAGCCGGGATGGTCGACGGCTCGAATGAAGCAGAGGGGTACGCCTCTCCGGGGTTTGACCCGGTGAACCCGCCATTGACCGTCGACGCGTCAGGGACGACGCTCATCGATCCGAACCGGTGGCAGCCGCTCCAGATCCAGCACATGATCTCGCAGAACGGGATCGAACTCGAGAACGGCATTCAGGAGTCGATCGACCCGCACTGGGGCCACGTGGTGGGATTTGCTCTCCCACCCGTCGGCGAGTCCGGCGTTCCGATCGATCCCGGTGACCCGCCGTACGTCCACAACCCGGAGACCGATCAGGAATACAAGGACGCCGCGGTCGAGGTCGTCGCGTACAGCAGCGTGCTCGACCCCACGTTCGGTGTTGAGATCGACGTGTCGCCGGCGACGATCGGCGCCAACACCCTCGGTACGAATGACGGCTCTGGCTACGACGCCAACCCGGTGACCGGTGCGGCGTACGCACCCAACGTCGTCAACCAGGGTGACTTCGGGCGAACGGTCGCCGAATTCTGGGCCGATGGACCGGATTCGGAGACGCCTCCGGGCCACTGGAACACGATGGCGAACGCCATCACCGAGGAACTCGGCGATGACCTGCGCATTGGCGGTGTCGGCGATCCGGTCGACGCCCTCGAGTGGGACGTGAAACTGTATCTGGCGCTGAACGGCGCGAACCATGATGCCGCGATCGCCGCGTGGGGGACGAAGGGCTACTACGACTACATCCGGCCGATCTCGATGATCCGATGGATGGGCGGCAATGGCCAGTCGAGCGATTCGGATGGGGCGTCGTATCACGAGGACGGCCTACCGCTTGTTGATGGTCTCGTCGAGGTGATCACTGCAGAGACGACTGCGGCCGGTCAGCGCCACGCTGGTCTCGTCGGCCACGAAGGTGAAATCGCGGCGTTGTCGTATGCGGGGAATCCGCCGGACCCCGAGACAGAGATCGGCGGGGTTGAGTGGATTCTCGCCATCGATTGGGTTCCCTACCAGGCGCCGACGTTCGTCACTCCGTCGTTCTCCGGCTACGTGTCGGGACACAGCACGTTCAGCCGGGCGTCGGCGGAGGTCCTGTCGGGAATCACGGGGAGCGAGTTCTTCCCCGGCGGACTCGGTGAGTGGGGCATCGCCGCCGATGCGCTCGAGTTCGAGGCAGGAACGGACAACGGCGTCACACTCCAGTGGGCCACCTATCGGGATGCTGCCGATCAGGCCGGCGTGTCGCGGTTGTACGGCGGGATCCACGTCCGCGCCGACGACTTTGCCGGCCGCATCATCGGCGCCGAGGTCGGCACGGCCGCTTGGCACCTCGCTCAGACGTACTACGGGAGTGGGGGCGAATGAGCAAGACGGTGTGGATTGGCATCGGCGTTGTCCTGATCCTCGTGGCTGCCGGCCTCGGCGCAGTCGTGATGCTCACATCAGGCGGGCCGACCACACCGACCGAAGCGATGGGAGCGCCTCACTACGTCGAGGAGGCTGCGGCCGCCGGAGTTGATCATGCGTACGACGGTGATTGGACCTACTTCGTCGGAGGCGGCGTTGCCGTGTTCGATTGCGACGAGGATCGCAAGCCTGATCTCTACCTCGCTGGAGGCGCCAACCCGGCCGGCCTCTATCGAAACGAGAGTCCGGTCGCCGGCTCGCTGCAGTTCAGCGAGGTGCTCGATTCAGGGACCGACCTTGACGGTGTCACCGGGGCCTACCCGATCGACCTCGACTCGGATGGTCACACCGATCTGGCCGTCCTCCGGTTTGGAGAGAACGTTCTTTTCCGGGGACTCGGCGAGTGTCGGTTCGAGCGAGCGAACGAGGCTCTGGGTTTCGATGGTGGAGACGAATGGACAGCCGGTTTCAGCGCCACGTGGGAGGGAGCAAACGACCTCCCGACGCTGGCGATCGGCATGTACGTCGAATTGGATGCGGACGGCAGACAGAACGGTGACTGCTCTGACAATCGGTTGTTCCGGCCAACCGGCAGCACATACGGCGACCCGACCCTGCTCAGCCCTGGGTGGTGCACCCTTTCGGTCCTCTTCAGCGACTGGGATCGCTCCGGTCGGCGGGATCTCCGTGTCGCCAACGACAAGCACTACTACCGCGATGGCGAAGAACAGTTGTGGCGCGTGGACGAGGGTCAGCCTCCCCGGCTGTACACAAGGGATGACGGCTGGAAGAAGCTCCAGATCTGGGGGATGGGTATTGCCAGCCGCGATGTGACCGGTGACGGCTATCCCGAGGTGTACCTGACCAGCCAGGGCGACAACAAGTTCCAGGAGCTCACCGAAGGGCCGGAGCAGCCCACCTATGGTGACATCGCGATTCGGAGGGGCTTGACCGCCCACCGACCGTACACCGGCGGCGATGTGCTGCCCTCGACCGGATGGCATCCTGAGTTCCAGGACGTGAACAACGACGGCTTCACGGACCTCTTTGTCTCAAAGGGCAACGTCGATGCGATGACCGAGTATGCGGCGCAGGATCCAAACAATCTGCTCCTCGGTCAGCCGGATGGGACGTTTGTTGAAGGGGCCGTTGACGCCGGCATCGTTCACTTCGACCGCAGCCGTGGTGCAGCGCTGGTCGACCTCAACCTCGACGGTCTGCTGGACCTGGTCGAAGTCAACCGGGTCGAGAATGTGAACCTCCTGCGCAACGTTGGCTCGGGAGATGCTGCGACCGCGGTCCCGATGGGGAACTGGATTGCGATCCAACCCGAGCAACCGGGGGTCAATCCCGACGCCATCGGATCGTGGGTCGAGGTGATGGTCGGCGACCTCGCCGTTCAGACCGAAGTCACGATCGGGGGAGGCCACGCAGGTGATCAGATCGGGTGGGTCCACTTCGGACTCGGTCCATCCGAGGAGGCAGAGGTTCGCGTTCAATGGCCGGACGGCACCGTGGGTCCCTGGATGAGGGTCGATGCAAACCAATTCGTGATCGTTGAACGTGATGCGGAGGAACCGACGGTCTGGACCCCCACCGGAAGCTAGCGATCGCCCACACCACGCCGCGAACCCAGGGTTCTCGGCTTTCTATTTGACGCCGTCAGCCCACAGAACGCGACGAGGCCACCGGTCCCGTCATTCCGAGGGCTGTCGGCGCCATATACGAGGTGGAGAACCCTGGGTTCGCGGCGTCAAGAGGGGGTTGGGGATCGACCGACTTGCGCAGCGGCCTCGGAGCGCGGAGACTCGCGCCATGGGTTTCACCGTCATCAGTGGTCCGCGCGACTCCGGGCCGGGCGAACGCGAGGTCATGTTCGAGAAGGCGAACCGCGTCTTCGACCAGGCCGGCATCGTGGATCACCAGCGCATCGACGTCCCGGATCGGGGAGCCGGCGAGTCCTCGGAGGGTCAACTCCGCGAGTCGGTGCAGGCGATCGTCCCCGCCTTGCAGAGCGGGTCGCTGTTTGGTGACGCGGACGGTGTCTTCGTTGTTGATGCCCAGAACCTCTTGAAGGGTGAGGCGACGGTGATCGCCGAACTCGTCGACGCTGCCGATCCCGACGCCGTTACTGCCGTGTTCGTCGCTGCAGGAGCCATCCCAGCTCCGCTCGCGGCGACGCTCCGCAAGAAGGGCGAGACCGAGAGCGTCAAGAAATTCCGGGAGCGGGACGCGTCGCGCTGGCTCTCGGAAGCCGCATCGGCCCGCAAGCTGAAGGTCGAGCCGGCCGCCGCCGCGGTGCTGCTCCGTCGCTTCGGCTCGGATGTCGCTGCGCTCGGCCAGGCACTCGACCAACTCGGTGCCGACGGCTCGAAGATCACTGAGGCCGACGTCCTTGGCCGCTACTCGAACCGACCGGACGAACCGATGTGGCTCCTGTCGGACGCCATCACGTCGGGGAACGAGGGCGAGGCGCTGCGCCGTCTCGCCGACTTCCTCGAGCACGGTCACCCGCTCGTGGTCCTGTCGTATCTCGAGGGTGAGGTGAGGCGGCGATCCCTTGCTGCCATCGCTCCCGATCGCGAGACCTACGCGGGGTGGGTCGGATCCGCGCCGAACTCATTCCCGGTCAAGAAGGTGTGGGATCGGCGATCGTCGACACGGGCGGAGTCGCTGCGGCGGTCGCTCGACGCGCTGGCGAGAGCCGACCTTCAGATCAAGAGCGCACCCGAGCCGACGCATCGAGTCACCTTGGAGCGGTTGACGGTGGCGATGTGCCGGTGGTTGGGGTAGAGAGCTGCGAGCTACCAGCTACCAGCTGCGAGCAAGACACGCGACGAACCGTTGGGTTCACGTCAAGTGTCGTCTCCCGGAGGAGTGTGTCAGCCTTCGTAGATCCGCACGGCGGCGATGCGGTAGGTGAACGTTCCGCCGGGGGCGTCGTAGCTGACCTCATCGCCAGGAGCTGAGCCGAGGAGCGCGTCGCCGAGGGGGCTCTGAGGCGAGGCGAGGAGGAGGCCGGCGACCTTGTTCTCGGAAGGAGCGACGAAGAACTCGTACTCATTTCCATCGTCGTCGATGACGGTCACGATGGTTCCGATCTCGACCAGACCAGAGTTCTCAACCTCGCGGACCTCTGACGTCTCGAGGAGATGGGTGAGCTTGCGAATGCGGGCTTCCATCATGCCCTGCTCGTTCTTCGCAGCGTCGTACTCAGCATTCTCTTTGAGGTCGCCGTGCTCGCGGGCTTCCGCGATGCGCGCGGTGATCTCGATGCGTCCAACGGTGGACAGTTCTTCGAGTTCAGCCTGCAGTTTCTCGTGTGCGGTCGGCGTCAGCCAGGTCGACGAATCGGTCACGAGTTCAGGAGACGGTCGAGCGAACCCGCCGCGAGAGGCGTGACTTGCGACGCGCAGCCGTGTTCGCGTGGAGGATGCCCTTCGTCTCCGCCATGTCGATGCGCTTCTGCGCCTCGCGCAGGAGCTCTTGTGCCTTGGCTGAGTCGCCGGCTTCAACGGCGTCGAGGACGGCCTTTTCGCGCGTCTTCAACTCGGAGCGCAGGGACTTGTTGTGAACGTACCGCTTGATGGTCTGGCGGTTGCGCTTCTTCTGGGACTTGATGTTGGCCATGCTGGACGAACCTCGTGAGGTGGTGGGAACGAGACGTAACGATAACAGGAGAGCGGCTCAACGGTACACTGAGATACCCCGCTCCCGGATCGATCATATGACCGCGCTCTCGCGCATTCGCAACTTCTCCATTATTGCTCACATCGACCATGGCAAGTCGACGTTGGCCGATCGCCTGCTCGAACGCACCGGGGCGATCTCCGAACGCGACATGCGCGAGCAGGTTCTCGACGACATGGACCTCGAACGAGAGCGCGGCATCACGATCAAGGCCAACGCCGTGCGGATCGACTACACCGCCGATTCCGGCGTGGCGTACAAGCTGAACATCATTGACACGCCGGGCCATGTGGACTTCTCCTACGAAGTCTCCCGCAGCCTCGAGGCATGCGAGGGCGCCCTCCTGGTCGTCGACGCATCTCAAGGAGTGGAGGCGCAAACGCTCGCGAACGCCTACCTCGCGATCGAGGAGGGGCTCGAGATCATCCCGGTCGTCAACAAGATCGATCTCCCGGCAGCCGATCCCGATCGTGCAGCCGAAGAGCTCGCCGGGGTGCTTGGAGGAACGGCCGACGAGGTCATTCGGGTCTCGGCGAAGACTGGGTCGGGCATCGACGAACTCCTCGAAGCGATCGTGGATCGACTCCCGCCGCCGGGTGGTATTGAAGATGCGCCGCTGCGCGCCCTGGTCTTCGACTCGTTCTACGACAGCTATCGGGGCGTCGTCAGCTCCGTCCGCATCGTCGATGGAAGCATCTCGAAACGGGACGCCGTCCAGTTCATGGCGACGGGACTCGACGTCGAAGCCGACGAGCTCGGGATTCGCCGACCGGCCCTCGAGGTCGTCGATCATCTCGCCACGGGCGAGGTCGGCTATCTCATCACGGGCGTCAAGGAGATCGACCTGATCCGCGTTGGTGACACCGTCACCCACACCGCGACACCGACAGAGCAGGCGCTCCCCGGCTACCAGGAGCCGAAGCCGATGGTGTTCTCTGGACTCTTCCCAACCGACGGGGACGAATTCGAACGTCTCCGCGAGGCACTCGACAAGCTCCGACTGAATGATTCGTCGCTCGTCTTTCAAGCCGAGACGAGCCGGGCGCTCGGGTTCGGATTCCGCGTCGGCTTCCTCGGGCTTCTCCACATGGAGATCGTGCGAGAGCGCCTCGAGCGCGAGTACGACCTCGACCTCGTCGCCACCGCACCGTCGGTCGCCTACCGGGCGAACCTCACGTCGGGCGAGCAGGTCTGGATCCGAAGCCCGCAAGATCTCCCGGACGTCAGCTCGCTCGCCTCGATCGAGGAGCCGTTCGTCAAAGTGATGATCATCACGCCATCCGAATACATCGGAACCGTGATGGATCTTGTCCAGCAGCGCCGCGGCCTGATGGGGGAGATGACCTACCTGTCTCCGGAGCGTGCGGAGCTTCACTACCGGATCCCCTTGGCAGAGATCGTTTTCGACTTCTTCGATCAGCTCAAGACACGGACGAGGGGATACGCCTCGCTCGACTACGAACCGGACAACTACCAGATCTCCGACCTCGTGCGGGTCAACATCCTGCTCAACGGGATCCCGGTCGATGCCTTCTCCACGATCGTCCACCGCGATAAGGCGTATCCGTATGGGAAGGCGATGGTCGGAAGGCTTCGCGAGCTGATCCCACGGCAACTCTTCGACGTCCCGATCCAGGCAGCGATCGGCACCCGCATCATCTCGCGCGAAACCATCAAGGCGCAGCGCAAGGACGTCACGGCGAAGTGCTACGGCGGCGACATCACCCGGAAGCGGAAACTCCTCGAACGCCAGAAGGAGGGGAAGCGCCGCATGAAGATGGTGGGCCAGGTCGAAGTGCCGCAGGAAGCGTTCGTCGCGGCGTTGAAGCTGGAGACCTGATGGAGACGCCGGTCGCCGGTCGCCAGACGCCAGACGACGGGCTGAGTTGCGAGCTACCAGCGGCCAGCTCCCGACCCGATTCGGCGGAGATTGCACAGGCGGCTTCCGATTGGCGGTCGGGGTATGTGCACGTTCCGTTCTGTGCACGGCGGTGCCCGTACTGCGACTTTGCGGTGGTGGCTGCCGATGAACCCGGCGGAGTCGAGACCGACCGGTACGTGGATGCGCTCGTGGCCGAGATCGGGATGGAGACCGTTCCGTTCCCGCTCGATGCCGTCAACGTTGGCGGCGGGACACCCACCCGGCTCCAGCCGGCACACCTCAGCCGGATCCTCGAAACGCTCGATGCGCGCTTCGGCATCGCTGAACGAGCCGAGATCAGCATCGAGGCGAACCCCGAGGACTGGACCGATGACGTTGCCCGAACGCTGCGATCGATCGGGTTCAACCGGGTCTCGTTCGGTGTCCAGTCGCTCGACCCGGCAGTGCTCACGGCGCTCGGGAGGGTGCATTCGCCCGAGCAGGCGCGGAGCGCGATCCGTGCCGCTCGCTCGGCAGGGTTTGCGACGACCAACGTCGACCTCATCTACGGCACCCCAGAAGAGACGGATCCCTCGTGGCGTCGGTCGGTCGACGGTGTACTGGACCTCGAACCGGAGCACCTCTCGGCCTATGCGTTGACCGTGGAAGGCGGCACGGGACTCAGCCGTGCGGTCCTCGCTGGAGCACCAGCACCAGATCCCGACCAGCAGGCGGACCGTTTCGAGTACGTGGCGGCAGCGGCCGACGCCGCCGGTCTCATCCGCTACGAAGTCTCGAACTGGGCCGGCGGTGGCCATGCCTGCCGCTACAACCTCTCAACGTGGATGATGGGCGAGTACGTAGCCTTCGGCACCGGGGCGCACGATCACCGCGATGGCATCCGAGCGCGCAATATCCGTCGTCTCGATGCCTACCTGACGCACGTCGAAGGAGATGACCGACCACGATCGGGGAGCGAGCAACTCAATGTGTTCGAGACGGAACGGGAGCGGTTCATGGTTGGACTGCGACTCGTCGCCGGGGTCGACGCGGGAACGATTGGCGGACCGTTCCTCGCTTCCGCAGACGGCAAGCGCCTGGCCGAGGCCGGCGTGATCGGGACGAGCGGAGCACGGGTCCGTGTGCTCAAGCCGCTCCTCACCGATCTTGTGGCGCGGTCCGTGCTGTCAGTCTCGGCAGACGACTGCTAGCTTTCGACAATGATCGACGACCGGAAGGCTCTTGTTCTCCAGGCACTCGTCGAGGAGTACATCCGCACCGGCGAGCCCGTGAGCTCTCATGCGATCCTCGAACGGAGCGCCCTCGACGTGTCGTCTGCAACGATCCGCAACGAGCTGGCCAGACTCGAGTCCTATGGGTTCGTGGCTCAGCCGCACACCTCAGCCGGCCGGATCCCGACGCACCAGGGCTACCGGTACTACGTCGACCACTGTTCGCCGGGCCGGCTGCGCTCAGCGACGCATGACCGGATTCGATCGTTCTTCGCCGACGTGCACCGCGAGGTCTCGAAACTCCTCAAGGAGACGTCCGGTCTGGTCTCTGATATCACCCAACTCCCGGCCGTCGTCATCGGTCCGCAAGCCGACACCGGACGCATCCACGCTGTTCACCTCGTCCGCCTCGGATCAGCCACCGTCCTGGTCGTGACGATCGCTGAGACCGGCCGGGTGAGTCAGCACACGGTCACCCTCGGGTTCGAACCCACTGATGAACAACTCGACGCCGCCGAGCGCGTGATCGAAGGCGTGTACGCCGGTCGCGGTCGTGACGAGGCCAACGATGATCAGCGCCTCGTCAGCAGCGACCTCCCCGATCTCGTGCGGCGGATCATCGTTCCGGTGCACCAAGAGATCCAGGACTCCGAGACGGCGTCCCCGCAACTCTTCGTTGGCGGGACGAGTCAGTTGGCCGGCCTCTGGGCGGACCTCGCGATCGTGCACAGCATGCTCGACCTCCTCGAGCGGGATAGTGACGTTCAGGCGATTCTCGGCGACCCTGCCGACGGCACGACGGTGCGGATCGGCGCTGAGATCGACGAAAGCCTCGATCTGGCGGTGGTCAGCACGCCGTTTGGGCCGCGCGGTACCGGGCGCGTGGGGGTGCTCGGACCGATGCGGATGGACTACCGGCGCTCGATCCGCGTGGTCGAGGAGATCGGCGAGAACCTCGAGGAACGGCTCGGCGCCGAGTCATGAAGGATTACTACGAGGCTCTCGGGGTCGATCGCGATGCCACCCCGGACGAGATCAAGAACGCATTTCGCAGGCTCGCTCGTGAGACCCATCCTGATGCGAACCCGGACGATCCAACGGCCGAGGAGCGCTTCCGTGAGGTCGCCGAAGCGTACGAAGTCCTCTCCGATCCGCAGCGGAAGGCTCGCTACGACCACGGCGAGACGGTCGGCGGGGGAGACCTGTTCTCGCAGTTCGGTGGTCTCGATGACATCCTGCAGCAGTTCTTTGGCGGCGGTTTTGGAGGCCAGCGATCCGGCCCGCGCCGTGGCCCCGATGTCGCAGCTGCGGTCTCGTTGACGCTCGCGGAAGCCGCGGTCCCCGCAAACCGGGAGATCGAGTTTCGCGCGCCCGGAACGTGCGAACGGTGCGACGGAACCGGGTCTGAGCCGGGCCACGACCCGGTCACCTGTCCAACCTGTCGCGGTGCAGGAAGCGTTCAGGTGGCCAGGGAGTCCTTCCTCGGCCGCATCATGACCGTTGCCCCGTGTGCGCAGTGCCGCGGCAAGGGCCAACTCATCGAGCATCGATGCACCGAATGCGAAGGCGATGGCCTCGTGACGGTGAATCGAACGGTTCCGGTCGAGATTCCTCCCGGTGTCGAGGACGGGACGCGTCTTCGACTCTCTGGTCGGGGCGGATCGGGTGAGCGAGGTGCGCCGTCGGGTGACCTCTATGTCGAGATTCACGTCGAGGCCGATGAACGGTTTGAGCGCGTCGGTGACGACCTCCACCATCGCATCGAGATTGGCATCAGCGAGGCGGTATTCGGTACCGAGTTCGAGGTTCCCCTGATTGACGGCAGTTCCGAATCTGTCGATGTCCCTGCCGGCACCCAACCCGAGACCGTGTATCGGCTGGCGAAGAAGGGGATGCCCCGCTTGCGGCGCCGCGGACGTGGCGACCTGCTGGTGCACATCGGTGTCGCGATTCCGACCGATCTACCGGACGACCAGGCCGATGCGCTGCGCACCTACGGTGAGTTGCGTGAGGAGAATCCCGCGGAACGCAAGCGTGGCCTCTTCCGCCGCTAGACGGTTGAGGGGCAGCCCCATGACCGGTGGATTCGCCTGGAATCTCTGAGGTGTGACGGCGCCACAATTGCACCTTGCGGGGTGGGCGCGAATGAGCGTACACTGCCTACGCAGAGCGTTTGGGGCGTTGCTCTGGGTATCCGCGGGAGGGTTCAATGGTGTCATACAACGAACAGGTAGGCGAGCGCCTCCGGTCGATCCGTCGTCAGCGGGGGTTCTCGCTGCAAGACGTGCAACGCATTTCGGAAGGCGAATTCAAAGCCGCCGTTCTCGGCGCCTATGAGCGGGGCGAACGCAGCCTCTCGGTTCCTCGCCTTCACCGCCTCGCCGGCTATTACGGCGTGCCGGTCGTCCAACTCCTTCCGCCAGATCCGGCCGCCGTGGTGATTGATCCAGAGCACGAGTCGGTCACGATCGACCTCGAACGCCTCGGCACCCTTGCAGGTCCCGAGGGCGACATGATCGAACGGTTCCTGTCGTCGATTCAGATGGAGCGTCAGGACTTCAATGGCAAGGTCCTCACGGTCCGCCGTGACGATCTTCGATTGCTCTCCCGGCTCATCGGCGAGAGCGACGAATTCACCGATCGCATCGATGAGGTTCGGATCTCGCTCCGCCCCTGATCGCGACCCGCTTCGGGCCGGCATTCTGACGGTTCGAACTCGGTGGCTTGACGGATACCGCCGATATACTCGCGACCGCCCGATGGGTCCGGCTTCCCAGCATACGATCTCCGTCTTCTAGGGTTCTTTTCTGTGACCACTACCACCGACGTCCGCGTCCGCGTTCCGAGCAACCACCTCATGGTCGAGTTGCTCGGCGAACGCGACGCGCACTTGAGGCAGGTCGAGCAGGCATTTCCGCTCGCTCGGATCGTTGCTCGGGGGAACGAGATCAACATCACCGGTCCGAAACACGAGGCTGAAGCCGCCGAGACGGTCCTCGGTGAGTTGTTGATCGTCGTTCAGGAAGGCCAGCAACTCGACGACGATCGCGTCACGCGGGTCATCGACCTGGTGAAGCGGGATGTTCCCAGCCCCTCCGGCGTCTTCACCGAATCCATCGCGGTTGGTCGCGGACGCCACGTACGGCCCAAGACCTTTGGGCAGAAGCGGTACGTGGACGCGATCAGGGACAACACGCTCGTCTTCGGGATTGGCCCTGCCGGCACCGGCAAGACGTACCTCGCCATGGCATGTGCGATCGAGTCGCTCGTTTCGGGCGCGGTCAAGAGAATCATCCTGAGCCGGCCGGCCGTCGAGGCGGGGGAACACCTTGGGTTTCTCCCTGGTGATCTCACGGCCAAAGTCGATCCGTATCTTCGACCGCTCTACGACGCGCTCTACGAGATGCTGGGGCCGGAAGAGACCGCCCGACTGATGGAGCGAGGGACGATCGAGATCGCACCGCTCGCCTACATGAGGGGTCGCACGCTCAACGATGCATTCGTCGTACTCGACGAAGCGCAGAACACGACACCCGAGCAAATGAAGATGTTTCTGACGCGACTCGGCTTCAATTCGAAGATGGTCGTGACCGGAGACATCACCCAGGTCGATCTTTCGGACGGACGCGGATCGGGCCTGAAGATGGTCGCTGGTGTGCTTTCCGGGATCGAGGGCATCGCGTTCGAAGAGCTGACGGCTCAGGACGTCGTGCGTCACCGCATCGTTGCAGCCATTGTGGAGGCCTATCGGCGCTTTGAGGAGAACCGATCGTGAAGGTCAACCGCTCTGCACTGATCAACACCGGCGTTCTGTTCATCACGGTGATGCTCGTGTCGGTCATCCTTGCGGCCGGGAGGGACACCGGTGGAACCGTGCCGGTGGAGCTCGCGGTCGGCGAGCCGGCGCCGGAGACGTTCATTGCAAACCGATCAACGGACCCGATCGAGGATCCGGAAGCGACTGAGACCCAGCGTGAGATCGCACGTCGATCGGTCGAGACCGTCTATACCAAGGACAACGACGCGACCCTCACCGTGATCCGCGAAGTCAACTCGTTCTTCGTCGACCTCAAGGACGTCGCGATCGACGAGTCGCTGATCCCCCCTGAGGAACCGTCGACGACGAGCACCACCGTCGAGCAAACCACGAGCTCAACCGAGCCGGGCGAGACGACGAGCTCGACCACGACCACGACCACCGAACCTCCAACGACCACCACGACGACGCTGCCTCGGCGGACGATCGACGATCAGGTCGAATTGTTGAGCCTCGCTCACCCGACGCTGACCCGGGCGATTCCGTCGTTTGTCGAGCTCTACAACAACGATCTCGACCGTGTAGAGGCCGGTGAGGATTCCGACTTCGCGGCCGTCGAAGAGAAGAGCCTCGAGACCGTCAACGACGAATTGCAGGCCGGCATCAAACCGACCGACCTGACCGAGCGCAAAGACCTCTATTTGAACCCGGTGACGCGCCCGCCGCTCATCGTGTTCGGTCTCCCGATCGCGGACCAGTCGACGGCTCGCGAAGGCATCGCCCAACTCGTCGGGAACAGCCTCCAGGCGAACCTCCGGGTGGATGACGCGGCGACCGATGCGGCCAAGGACGAGGCGGCTGCCGCCGTTGATCCGGAGACGGTCGTCTATCGGAACGGCGACACGATCGTGAAGCAGGGCGAGCTGATCACGAGCATCGAGTTCCAGGCCATTGAGGAACTCGGGCTCTACCAGCCAGAGGTGACTGGTGGAACGTCGCGCGTGGCGATCTCGATGCTGGGCGTGCTCGCCGTTCTGCTCGCTGCGTTCTTCTTGTGGCGGATCGCCCCGGCACAGTGGACGCAACCGCGCCACATGGCGGTCCTCGCGATCCTGCTGGTGATGTCGGCCCTCATGTCCCGCCTCCCGGAACTGATCGCGACCGACAATCGGACGCTCGGATATCTCCTCCCTGCGGTGGCAATCGGCTTCCTCGCAGCCATCCTCTTCGATCCGCGCACCGCGGTGGTGCTCGCCATCCCGATGGCCGGATTCACCGCAGCGTCGACCGGTGACCTCGCCTATACGGTCTACGCAGGGATCGCCACGGTGGTTCCTGTGGCGTTCGTATCCCGTGTCTCCTCCCGCCGCCAACTCCGTGTGGCCGTGTTGCTCTCAGCCATCACGGTCGCCCCGGTCGCGGCAACCGTGGAGTGGGTTTTCGGAGACGGCAGCATCGCCATGTCCGCTGTTTGGGCGTTCGTGGGAGCCCTCATCGCCGGACTAATCTCGCTCGGTCTGGTCTCGTTCTTCGAGACGGCGTTCGGGATCACGACCTCGCTCGGACTGCTCGATCTGCTCGATCGCAACCACCCGGCCCTCCGCCTCATCGAGGAACAGGCTCCCGGCACGTTCAACCACTCGATGCTCGTTGGCGCTCTCGCGGGCCGTGCCGCCCGTGCGATCGACGCCGATCCGCTCTTGGCTCAGGCCGCTGCCTGGTACCACGATCTCGGCAAGGTGACCCTTCCTCAGTACTTCGTCGAGAACCAGTTCGGCGTGTCGAATCCGCACAACAGCCTCCCGCCGGAAGAGTCGGCGCAGATCATTCGCTCGCACGTGACCGAGGGACTCAAGCTGGCGAAACGGTATCGGCTCCCGGGTGACGTCACCGATGGGATCCGGATGCATCACGGCACGAGCCTGATGCGCTACTTCTATCACCAGGCCCTCGAAGCCGACCCGGAGGTCGATCCCGACCTCTTCCGTCACCACGGCGTGAAGCCGGTGCAGAAGGAAGTCGCGATCGTGATGATCTCCGACGCCACTGAAGCTGCCGCCAGGGCCTACGCCCGCACGGAGGACCCAACCGCGGATGGCCTGAAGAACGTCGTCGAGTCGGTCGTCTCCGAGAAGGTTGACGATGGCCAGCTCGACCATTCGCAACTGACGTTCGGTGATCTCACCAAGATCAAGGGCGAGCTCGTCCGTGCGCTGATGGGCTACTACCACGCTCGCGTGCCGTATCCCGGCTTCCCGGGTCCGAAGGTCGCTGGTAGCGGTTCCACCGCCGCACTCCCGACATCGGCACGGACCTTCGCTGCCGTTGAGCCATCCGACGACGAGACCGGGCCGTCCGTTGAGCCATCCGACGAGGGGGATGGGTGAACGTCCTCTTCGCCGATGAGCAGGACGAACCGATCGTCTCCGACGAACTCCTGAGGCTCGCCGAACTCGTGCTCGAAGCCGAAGGTCTCGACGATGAGACCGGTGTTGCCCTCGTGCTGATCGACGAAGCGCAAATGACTGAACTCAACGAAGCGCACATGGGCAAAGATGGACCCACAGACGTGCTTTCGTTCCCCCTCGAGTCGGCAATCCCCGGATCGCCCCCGCAGCGGGCCGTCGGCGGACCGCCGGTCGAACTCGGCGATATCTTCATTGCCCCAGCCGTCGTCCGGACAAATGCGGATCGCCAGGGCGTGGCGTTCGAGGACGAACTCGCGCTGATGGTCGTCCACGGCCTTCTTCATCTGCTGGGCTGGGATCACGAGGTTGAGGACGAAGCCGTTCGGATGGAGCGTCGCGAGAGCAATCTCCTTGCGCGGATCGGTAGAGTGCGACCGTGATCGCCGCAGCGTTCGCCTTTTCGGCACTCGTCCTCTTCCTGACCGCGCTGGTGCGCGCGTCGGGCGCCACGCTGGTGAGAACGCCGCGGGCGGACGCGCTCCGCGATGCGGGAGAGGGCAACGCGAGGGCCGCCGTCGTCGCCGATCTGCTCGAGGATCGCCTCCGCATCCAGCCGGCCCTCGGGACCGTCGTCACCACGCTTCTGATCCTCGCCGTCATCCCGGTCTCCTGGGCGCTCTCGCGTCTGCTCTCTGGATGGCAGCTAGCCGTTGCGTACGCGGCGATGACGGTGCTCATCGTCCTCCTGTCTGACCTCATTCCTCGGACGATCGGGCGATCTCGATCACGTTCGTTCGCCTACCGGTTCTCGCGGCTCCTGGCGGTCGCCATCCGGGTCGGAGATGCTGCGAACGATCTCGTGTCAGACGAAGACGACGAAGAGGGGGACGAGGAGGACGCAGAGGACCGGGAGGAACGCCAGCTCATCTCGTCGATCATCGAATTCGGTGACACGATCGTCCGAGAGGTGATGGTGCCCCGCACCGACATGGTGACGCTGTCTGCCGCCGCGTCGACCGATGATGCGGTGGATCTCGTCCTCGAAGCGGGGCGATCGCGGATCCCGTTGACGGGCGAGAACGTTGACGACATCGTCGGCCTGCTCTACGCCAGAGATCTCCTGACGCTCTACGACCAGGCGTCTCCACCGCGCCCGGCGAGCGAGCTTGCGCACGATGCATACTTCGTCCCGGAGACGAAGGCGATCTCGGAACTCCTCCGAGAGATGCAGGCCAAGCAGAAGCATCTCGCGATCGTGGTGGACGAATTCGGAGGCACGGCCGGTGTCGTGACGATCGAGGACCTGATCGAAGAGATCGTTGGGGAGATCGTCGACGAGTACGACGATGAAGAACCCATGGTGGTTCCCCTCGAGTCCGGAGAGTTCCTCGTCGACGCGCGCCTCGACGTTGATGACCTCGCAGGTACGCTCGACATCGAGTTCCCGGACGAGGAGTGGGACACGGTTGGTGGTCTCGTCCTCGGACTCGCGGGACGCGTGCCGAATATCGGAGAATCGTTCGAGTACCACGATGTCACGCTGGTCGCCGAAGAAGTTCACGGGCGCAGGGTCGCACGGGTCCGCGTGGCCCCCAGATGACCAACGCAGGTTTCATCTCCGTCGTCGGCCGCCCGAACGTGGGTAAGTCGACCCTGGTGAACGCGCTGGTCGGGGAGAAGGTGGCGATCACGTCACCGAGGCCGCAGACGACCAGGAACGCCATCCGCGGCGTCGCCACCCGCGGGGAGACCCAATTGGTGCTGGTCGACACCCCCGGGTTGCACAAGCCCAAGAACGTCCTCGGTGAGCGGCTCAACGCGCTCGTCTACGGATCCATCGCGGACGCCGATGCTGCCCTCTTCGTGCTCGATGCGGAACAGCCGATCGGGCCGGGCGACCGTCTGATCGCCGAGCGCCTCGCAACGTCGGGGGCGCCGGTCGTCGTGGCGGTGAACAAGGTCGATCGGGCGTCACAACCGGAGATCCTCACGCAACTCACGAAGGCAGGGGAGTGGGACTTCCACGCCTTCGTTCCCATCTCCGCCCTCAAGGGTGACGGCATCGAGGCGGTGCGCGGCGAACTCGAACCTCTGATGCCGGAGAGTCCGTTCTTCTTCCCTCCCGACATGCACAGCGACCAACCAGACCAACTCCTCGCCGCCGAACTCGTGCGGGAGAAGTACCTCGCCCGCTTGCGCGAGGAATTGCCGCACTCGCTTGCAGTCGTCGTCGGCGACATGGAGGAGCGTGACAACGGCGCGCTCTACATCCCCGCATCGGTCTATGTCGAGCGTCAGTCCCAGAAGGGCATGGTCATCGGCAAGGGCGGCGAACTCATCAAGACCGTCGGCGCCGAGACCCGTAAGGAACTCGAGAAGATCTTTGGCGTGCCGGTGTTCCTCGAACTCCGCGTCAAGGTCGAGAAGGACTGGCAGCGCCGGGAATCCACGCTCGACCGCATGGGGTTCTAGGGAATCCTTTCCCGCCATCCTCGTCGGTGTCGAAGCCGTTGGCATGACGCCGATCGCCTTCATCGTTCTCGAGACGACAAACGTGATCGCCCTCTACTTCTTCCCCGATACGAAATACGCGAGCAGCGTCGGCGTGTTCCGAGCATGGAGCCTGTCGAAGCAGGACCCGGACATGCATGCGTTCGTCAAGTACCTGGTCAACTGGGTGGCCGGCACGAAGCTGATCTTCCTGGGTTTGCTCGTTGTGATCGTGTGGACCGCGGACGATCGCGGGCTCCTCCTCGCCGGCGTGGTGATGGCCGTGAGCATCTCCTCGTTCTTCTGGCGACTGTTCCCGCTCTCCCGAGGCATGGATCGTGCGGGCCAAATGGAGCCGAAGAACGACTCACTCGTGCTCGCTGGGATGATCGCGGTGATGGTGGTGCTGATCGTTGGCGCCCTTGTGATCACGGGGATCGGCTGATCGAAGGCGTTGCCGACGCGTCACGGCTACATCGCCCTTCGCCGGTACCCTCATCCGCATGGCGCTCTACAACGACACGGGGATCGTGCTCCGGTCGTACTCGTTCGGTGAGGCCGACAAGGTTGTCGTCCTGATCAGCCCCAATCGCGGGAAGCTCCGAACCGTCGCAAAGGGTGTCCGCAAGACGAAGAGCCGTTTCGGGGGACGCCTCGAGAGTTGCGTCCACGTCGATCTCGTCCTCTACGAGGGCAAGAACCTCGACATGATCACGCAGGTCTCGATCATCGAGGCATTCCCGACGCTCCGCCAGCATCTCGACCGGGTCGTTACCGCGGGAACAATGATCGAGGTCGCCGATGTGGTGGTCCAGGAGGACGAGCCATCGCAGCGCCTGTTCCTTCTGCTCCAACGCGGCCTCCGTGCGCTCGACGGCGACACGCCGCACGCCGATCTCCTCACCGCGTACCTGCTGAAGGCCGCCGCCATCGTTGGTGTTGCCCCTGCCTTGGAACACTGCGCCGGGTGCGGTGCCACGGAGGGTCTCACGCGCTTCAGCTTCGCTGCGGGAGGAGTCCTGTGCGACCGTTGCCGAACGCCAGGGGCCTACGCGCTCCGCGCCGGTGTGACCGATTATCTCGCCAGCGCAGCGGCAGCGGACCTGGCTGCATTGCCGGACGCCGACCCTTCAATGTCGGGCGAGGCGCTCGGCATCACCCGACGCTTCCTCGAGTATCACCTCGAACGGCGCCTCGACTCCATGGAGCTGCTCGATGTCTGATACTGGCCTCCAGGTTGATCGGAGCCGGATCCCGCGACACGTCGCCATCATCCTCGATGGCAACGGGCGGTGGGCGAACGCACGCGGTCTTCCGCGAACCGCCGGCCACGCGCAAGGGGAGCCGGCCCTCTTCGACGTCGTTCACGGCGCTCTCGACCTCGGCATCGAATGGCTGACGGTCTACACGTTCTCGACCGAGAACTGGAGCCGTGATGCCAACGAAGTGGCGTTCCTCATGGAGTTCAACGTCGACCTGCTCGAGCGGAGGCGTGATGAACTCGACGAACTCGGCGTTCGGGTGATTTTCATCGGCGATCACGACGATCCTCGTATCCCGGCACCCGTGCTGGATCGCATGCGGATCGCTGAGGAGCAGACGAAGCACAACACCAAGCTCAACATGGTCTACGCCTTCAACTACGGTGGCCGCACGGAGATTGCATACGCCGCCCGCCGGATAGCGGAGGACGTGGCAGCCGGCGCCCTCGATCCGTCCGATGTCGACGAGTCCGCGATCGCCGCACGGCTCTATCGCCCCGAGATGCCCGATCCGGATCTCCTGATTCGGACGTCGGGGGAGCAGCGAATCTCCAACTACCTCCTGTGGGAATCGGCCTACGCCGAATTCGTCTTCACCCCGGTCCTCTGGCCCGACTTCGACCAGACCGAACTCGCCCGTTGTGTCGCGGAGTACCAACACCGCGACCGCAGGTTCGGAAAGGCCATCGACGCCGCCCCCGACGACGAGTCCTCAGGTTCGGGCTCGTAGCTGGCAGCTGACGGCTGACAGCTGGTAGCTGGTAGCTGCACCCTGAATCCCATTACCATCTCCGATCACCGCCTCACCGAAAGACTGGTATGCCCGCCGACTTCGACACCATCGTCAACCTCGCCAAGAAGCGAGGCTTCGTGTTCCAATCCTCCGAGATCTACGGAGGCATCCGTTCGGCCTATGACTACGGGCCGCTCGGTGCCCAACTGCTCCGCAACGTGAAGGATCAGTGGTGGCGGTCAATGGTGCAGATGCGCGATGACATCGTCGGGATCGACAGTGCCGTCATCCAGTCCCCGAAGGTGTGGGTCGCTTCCGGCCACCTTGCTTCGTTCTCGGACCCGCTGGTCGAGTGCCGCGAGTGTCACAACCGGTTCCGTCTGGACAAGCTCGAGGACCCGGGCCAGTGCCCGTCGTGTGGCACCAAGGATTCGTTCACAGAGCCTCGCGAGTTCAACCTCATGTTCCGCACGCACATGGGGCCGGTTGAGAGCGATGACAACTCGGTCTATCTGAGGCCGGAGACTGCCCAGGGAATCTTCATCAATTTCGAGAACGTCCGGCGAACGGCCCGCAAGCGTCTACCGTTCGGAATCGCCCAGGTCGGCAAGTCGTTCCGCAACGAGATCACTCCGGGACAGTTCGTGTTCCGCACGCGCGAGTTCGAGCAGATGGAGATGGAGTTCTTCTGTCATCCGGACGAGGCCGACGAGTGGTTCAAGTACTGGGTCGACGAGCGCCGAAACTGGTACGTCGATCTGGGAATGACCGAGGCGAACCTCCAGTTCCGCGAGCACGAGCAGGACGAACTCTCGCACTACTCCTCGGGGACTTACGACGTCGACTACCTCTTCCCGTGGGGCTGGGACGAACTCGAAGGGATCGCCAACCGGACCGACTTCGATCTGAAGGCGCACTCTGAGTACTCGGGTGAGGACCTGACCTATTTCGATCCCGCTACGAACGAACGCTTCACGCCATACGTTATCGAACCGGCGGCCGGCGCGACGCGCACGACGTTCGCCTTCCTCATCGATGCCTACCAGGAAGAAGAGGTGCGTGGCGAGCAGCGTACGGTCCTCAAGCTGGATCCTCGGCTCTCGCCGGTGAAGGTGGCGGTACTGCCGCTCTCGAAGAAGGAAGATCTCGTCTCGACGACGGATCGGGTCGCCGATCTCCTCCGGAGTCGTTGGATGATCGAGGTCGATATCACGCAGTCGATTGGACGCAGATACCGCCGCCAGGATGAGATCGGAACGCCGTACGCCGTCACCGTCGACTTCGACACCCTTGACGACGATCAGGTGACAATCCGTGATCGAGACACCATGCAGCAGGATCGGATCCCGATCGAGAACCTGGTGGCGTACCTGTCGGATCGGCTTCCGGAGTAGGAGAGAGCTGCCAGCTACCAGCTACCAGCTACCAGCCCGAACGCTCGGCACTCTCCGTGGTGATTAGCTCGGTGTGAGCTGTCCGTTGGCTACGTAGAGGGTTCTTACGAGGGCGTCGATGCCGGCCAGGGTGCCGGTGAACTCGATCTCGCGACCCTCGGCGAGTCGCCGGTCCCCGGGCGAAGGGAACGCGACGACGGCGCTCACCACCGTGCTGCCAAACAGGTCGTTCTCCAGCGAGGCGATGTCGACGATCGCCTTCGTGAACGGTCCATCTCCAAGGATTCGGTCGCGCTCGGCGGTCTCCACCTCGCGGATCTTGCCCGTCCATTCGACGTCGCGGTTCGCGTACAGGTCCGAATATCGTTGCGCCGTCTCGAAGCTCAGGCGGTTCTCTCCGAAGAGATCGGCCGCCATCGCCACCGCATCCCGGTCGCGCCCGTCGTCGCTCTCGTCCTCGGACGGGCGGAGCGGCTCCGGTTCTGGCGCTTCCATCGGAGGCGGTGTGGGCGCGGTCGGCGGCGCGACGTCGAGCGGCGAAGCATCCGGTGCCTGCCCTGCCGGACTCCGGGTCTGTTTCGACCATCCGGCGACTTCGGCGTCTGCAGGGAGTTGGACTCCGAGGGCCGTGAAGATGCGACCGGCGATGTCGAGGGTTCCCGATGCCACCAGCGTCTCGCCGATCGTGATCTGTTCATCGATGGACGGTGCTCGCGCCGGATCGGGCTCATAGTCACTCGGAAGGGTTCCGCTGAGTCGCTGCTCGACGAGTCTCGTCAGAGACTCGGACTGGCCGGCGTCCGTGAGGACACCCGCAGCCGAGGCGAGCCTCCGGAGTGTCGAAACGAGCGTGTCGGCGTCGCGCACCGTCGCGCGGTGATCGAGGACGATGCGATCGTCCGACACAACGATCTCCGGGTGGAGGGCGATCAAGCGATTCAGGACCATGGTGGTCCCCGCACCCAAGACAGCCCGGGCTGCCTGAGGATCTGACGCCTGGACGATGAAGGCCTCGTCGAATACCGGTTCACCGATGACGATGTCCTGCGTACCGAGAACCTTGAGGAATAGGCCCATTCCGGACTGGCGCTGGAGGCGCAGGCCGATTCCGAGCGATGAGAACGACACGGTGTAGCGGGTGTAGCGGGTGGAGTTCTTCCCACTGCTCTTGGTGTAGCTCTTGATCTCAGCGGGGGCGCCGTCAATCAGGCCGGTCATCGTGGGGCCGCCGCGCCACGCGCCGGGTGAGAATGAGAATCCGAGTGTGTCGGCGGCGACCTGCCATGCAGCGTTCATCGACGCCATCTGCCGCTTCGCTCCGATCGTGGCGCCAGCCGCGATCAGCAGTCCGAAAACACCGAAAAGGATCCAGAACGGAAAGTCTTCCACGGTTCGAGTCTACCGGCGGCGTCAGGTTCGATCCGGTAGGTCGGGCGTCAGGTTGTCGCCGCGGCCTTCCACGCCAAGCGCGCAAAGCGGTAGAACCAGACCGAGGAAGAGGACACCGGAATCCGGTGTCCTCTCTCGTTGTGTCATCGCGCTACCCGGCGTAGGTCGGTTGCCCGATCCGCGTGCCGGCTGCATCCACGATGGGCAGATAGGGCATCGACTCGTCGAGGCCCTTCCAGACCGCATACATGGTGGCTGCTGCGTCGAGCGATACCGAGTCTCCATCCGAGGCTGAAGCTCCTGGTGTCGCCGAGACGAGTCCGAATGTCGCATCGAACGACGCCGACACGTTCGGCGATGAGTACTCGACGGAACCGTTGATCGACAGTCGATGGGTCTCGCCGTCGAACCGCGACAACACCGTGACGACCTCGCCATCCTTCTTCACCATGAAGGCGTTCGACGACTCCGCATCGAACTCGTCGCGATCGAGGTAGAGACGTGGTTTGTCCTGGTACGGCTTGCCGGACGTCGGGCAGGCGGTGACGCAGTTCCCGCACTCGTTGCAGAAGTCGCTGAGGACCGCAATCTGATAGGGCTGGTCGACCCGGAAC
>Ga0316197_10000285_pt1 | contig 35773 bp, 27 predicted proteins | sample OudBiesiAoxic_MG_FD_204939 | JGI IMG/M metagenome (GOLD analysis project Ga0316197, IMG submission 204939) | Coastal sediment microbial communities from Oude Bieten Haven, Netherlands - site A oxic | ecosystem: Environmental > Aquatic > Marine > Coastal > Sediment | place: Netherlands... | reverse complement strand
GGCAGCGTCGCCGTGCTACGGGATCAGCATGACCACTCGCGACTACGCGCTGTTCCACCAATGGATCGCGCAGCGATCCGCTCCCCCCAGCTACTACGCGTCGGCAATGGACGACTCCAAGGCCCTCATCACGTCGACCAATCCGCTCGCCGCTCAGATCTTTGCCGGTACGACGTATGGATCTCAGACGTATTACATGGTTGCCGACGACGTGCTCCACTCCAGTGGCTCCTACGGTCAGATCGCGATGAGTGACATGCAGGCCGGCACCGTCGTCGCCATGCACGCCGACTGGGCCAACAACGCCGAGCCCGACAAGTTCGAAGAATCGCGATCCCGAGCAATCGCCATCATCAACGCCCTCCGCTGACCAGACACCTCCTGGCCGCATACGCGATTCGGACGCTCATGGTCGGCCCGAGGCCGCTCGATACCCATGCCACCCACACCCCGAGACCCGAGTGACGACCCACAGCCCATCGAGGGCGCTTGACGCCTGGCCGGATTGGTCCTAATGTCCGTACTTTACGCTGGCTCATCGAGCGTGCAGCTCAGCCAACGGCGGGTCGCCTACCGGAGCAAGAGGGGAAGTCATGGGGAACACACATCACCGCATCGTGATCGTTGGTGGAGGCACCGCCGGGATCGCTGTCGCTGCACGACTGAAGATCAACGGCGAATCCGACATCGCCATCATCGATCCGGCCAAGAAGCACTACTACCAGCCATTGTGGACGCTGGTCGGCGGTGGACGCGCCGACGCTGCCAGCACCGAGCGCGATCAGTCGCGGCTCATTCCGAAAGGCGTCAAGTGGATTCAGCACGCCGCCGAGGGTTTCGACCCCGACGAGCGTCTCGTCCACCTCGCGAGTGGCGACACGGTCGGCTACGACGCCCTCGTCGTCTGTCCCGGAATCCAACTCGATTTCGACCAGCTCCCCGGTTCGAGCGAAACCCTCGGCAAGCACGGCGTATCGACGAACTACCAGTTCGAACTGGCGCCCAAGACGTGGGACTTCATCCGCGAGACAACATCCGGAACTGCGGTCTTCACGATGCCGAGCGGCCCGATCAAGTGTGCTGGCGCACCTCAGAAGATTGCGTATCTGGCCGCCGACTACTGGAAGCAACAAGGGGTTCTGCAGGACATCAATGTCGTCCTCGTGCTGCCGACACCGGGCATGTTCGGCGTCCCAGAGTTCGCCAACGTCCTCGATCAGGTGGTCGCCCGCTACGGCATCGATGTTCGCTTCCAATCCGAGGTCACAGCCATCGATTCGGCCTCGAAAGAGCTCGTCATCCACGACATCGCCAACGACACCAAGAGTTCGCTCGGCTTCGACATGGTCCATCTCGTTCCACCACAGAGCGCCCCCGACTGGATCAAGGCGAGCCCGCTCTCGATCCAGGGTGACGCCAAGGGTTGGATCGACATCGACAAGAACACGATGCAGCACGCACGATTCCCGGAGATCTTCGCATTGGGCGATGCAGGCAGCAGCCCGAACTCCAAGACGGGCGCAGCAATCCGCAAGCAGGCCCCGGTCGTCGTACAGAACGTGATCGACTTCCTCGCCGGCAACGGGATCACTCGCCACTACGACGGATACGCGTCGTGTCCCATCGTCACGTCGCGCAACCGGATGCTGCTCGCCGAGTTCGACTACACGATGCGACCCCACAAGACCGTGCCGCTGATCGACACCCAGAAAGAGCGCTACGACATGTGGCTCCTCAAGAAGTACGGGCTTCCCTTCATGTACTGGAACGTCTTGATGAAGGGTCGGGGGATGACGACACCAGGAGCCTTCGCGAGCTGACGCATCGCTCCCCGATCGGCGGCTGCGGACGCGGCGTCGGCCGATCAGGCCAACAGGTCGCGCGGGATGTCGACCACCCGCGCCCGGAGCCACTCGCCGACGGCCTTCGCTTGGGCGTCCTGGCGAGTCGAGGCGGCGACACCCTCCTGGAGCAACCCGTGGATCACGAAGTTGAGTGACCAGATCTTCGGGAACCGGAACCGTTCCACCTTCATCTCCGAGACTTCGGGCAGCAGTTCGGCGAGCCGCTCCACGGTCAGGAAGCCATCGAGCCAGGCGAACGCCTCGGCCGATCGGGTGAACACACCCACGTTTGCATTGCCGCCCTTGTCACCTGACCGCGCCCCAACGATCGACCCGAGCGGCGCACGCGTCGTCTCGCCCGAAGACGGCACGGCAGGATCCGAGACCTCGACCACCACCGACTGTCCCGACGGCGCCACCGAGTCGAGCTGAGTCGTTCCGCCCCCGAACACGTGGACGTACTGGGGCACCAGGGCGGCGTCGATCTTGGCGGGCCGGTACACCCCGAACGGCGTCGCGGCCGACGGTCCCCCACCCAGGCCGTACATCCCAGGAATGCTCGCCAATGCGGTGTGGACGTTGGCGTCGGCGAAGGCACGACCGACCTTGCGCTCGTCCGCATCCTTCACCGTGACCCGCCAGATCGCCGTCGCCTCCTCCTGCGTCGCCGGATCGGACTTGTCGGTGCGGATCACCCTGCTGTCGATCGCATCGAAGTCATCAGGATCGTAGGCGCATGCATCCCAGAACGTCGCAGCAGCGAGTTCCGCCTTCGCCTCGATGTCGAGGCCGGTCAACGCCACCGTGAACGAGTTGCGGTACCCACCCATCTCGTTCATCGCGACCTTGAGCGTCGACGGGGGTGCCTCACCGACCACCCCGCTGATCCGCACCCGGTCACGTTCGACCTGTTCGAGCTCGATCGAATCGAAACGAGCGGTCACGTCGGGCCCGAGGTAGCTGGGCCCACCGATCTCGTACAGCAGCTGGCTGGTGACCGTTCCGACCGTGACCGCTCCCCCGGTGCCGTCGTGCTTGCCGATCACCGACGAACCATCCGACGCCACCTCGGCCCACGGGAACCCGAATCGCGCCCGGCCACCCACCTCGTTCCGTCCGTCGATCTCGTCGAAGAACGAGTAGTTGCCGCCAGTCGCCTGAGCGCTGCACTCGATGACATGACCCGCGACCACGCCGCCGGCGAGCTGGTCGAAGTCGTCCCGCGCCCATCCGTGATGCCAGGCCGCCGGGCCGCACACGACCGCCGCGTCAGTGACTCGCCCGGTGATGACGATGTCGGCGCCACCAGCCAATGCATCGACCACGCCGAAGCTTCCGAGGTATGCGTTCGCACTGACGAAGCGCGACACGTCGCCCAGTTCGCCGCCGTCGGTGAACGGTTGAAGGGCCCCGGCTTCGGCCAGCTCGGCGATCCGCGGGAGCAAATCGTCGCCGTCGACATACGCGATCGTCGGCGACAAACCGAGTTTCGACGCAACGTCGTGTACGGCCTCGGCACATCCATCTGGGTTGAGCCCGCCGGCGTTCGACACCACTTTGATGCCGCGATCGAGGCAGGTCCCCATCACCTGTTCCATCTGCGACACGAACGTGCGGGCATACCCCTGACCGGGCCGTTTGGCCTGGATCCGACTCAGGATCAACATGGTCAACTCGGCAAGCCAGTCGCCGGTCAGAACGTCGATCGGGCCGCCCTCGACCATCTCGAGCGCCCCGGACGGTCGGTCACCGAAGAAGCCCGAGCAGTTCGCGATGCGGATCGGTTCAGCCATCGGTTGCCGCCTCGAGGCTCACCAGCAGGTCGCCCTGGTCGACCCTTGACCCGACCTCGAAGTGCACGTCGATCACCGTCGACGCATGCGCTGCGGTGATCTTGTGCTCCATCTTCATCGCCTCGACCACCATCAGCACGGCCCCCGATTCGACCTGATCGCCGGCGCTCACGTGCACGGTGATGACGGTTCCGGGCAGCGGGCAGACGGGCCCACCTCCCGAAGCCTCCGCATCGTGGTCGACGAACCGCGGCTGCAACTCCCACGACAAGGCGCCCGCGGCGCTGCGCGTCCGCACATTCGGTGCACCCGACGCACCATCGATCTGAAACTCGACCACCCGGCGGACCCCGTCGATCTCGATCGCCAATCGGTCGTCGGCGACCGACAGCAGCCGAACCGCACAGCGCCGACGCTCGTCGTCGAGCATCGCCCCGTCCTCGTTCGGCTCGGGCCACGGACCGAGGCGAACGTCGGCAGCGTCCTGGCAGACCGTGTACTCGACGGCATCGGACGTGTCATTGCCCACCTCCAACCACACCACACGCTGCCCCTGGGTGCGCAAGTTGCGCCACCCGGACGGGGCGAATCCGGTGACCGTGTCGGCCCCACGTGATGCCCGCTCGGTGGCGAACACCGCTGCAAGGAGCAACGCCACCCGATCGTCGGCAGTCGGGCCCGTCGACGCGACGACATCGGGGTGCTCGTCGAGGTACGCCGTCGGAGTCCGAGCGGCGAGGTAGTCGGACTCGCCGAGGATCTCGATGAGCGCTGCGAGGTTGGTGGTCACCCCGGTCACTTCAGAACTTCGGAGCGCTCGACGCAGCTTCGCTGCCGCCTCGGCCCGGGTGGCGCCGTGGGCGATCACCTTGGCGAGCATCGAATCGTACTCGGATGACACCTCGGCACCGCCCCGGAATCCCGTGTCGACGCGGACCAGCTCGCCGTCCATGTCGAGATCGAAGGCACTGATCGTGCCGGTCGACGGCAGCCACCCCGCCGCCGGGTCCTCGGCCACGAGACGAACCTCGATCGCATGCCCACGTAGGGTCACGAGTTGCTGCTCGAGCGGCAACACCTCGCCGGCAGCGACGCGGAGCTGGAGCTCCACGAGGTCGAGGCCCGTGACCGCCTCGGTGACGGGATGTTCGACCTGCAGGCGCGTGTTGACCTCGAGGAAGTTGATCGAGTCGACACTCCCCGACTCGTCGACGAGGAACTCGACCGTGCCCGCGCCCTGATAGCCGACGGATCGCGCAAGTGCGACTGCACCGTCGCAGATCGCCGCTCGCGTCTCAGGGGTGATCCCCGCCGACGGCGACTCCTCGACAATCTTCTGGTTGCGGCGCTGAATCGAGCATTCGCGCTCCCCGAGGTGGACGACGTTGCCGTAGGCATCGCCGATGATCTGCACCTCGACGTGACGGGCGCGCTCGATGTACGGCTCGACGAACACCGTGCCATCACCGAACGACGAGGCGGCCTCGCGGGATCCAGCGACGACGGCGTCGGCGAGCTCGTCGACACTGCGCACGACACGCATGCCACGGCCACCGCCACCGGCAGCCGCCTTGACGAGCGCCGGCATCGGGATGCCGTCGGGGATCTGTACCGCACCGTCGGCCCCAGCCGTGATCTCGAACAGCGGGGCGGTCGGTACGCCTGACTCGATTGCCAGCTTCTTCGCCGCGACCTTGTCGCCGAGTGTGCGGATCTGGTCGGCCGTCGGCCCGACCCAGACGAGCCCAGCTGCGGTGACGCGCTCGGCGACATCGGCGTTCTCCGCAAGGAAGCCGTAGCCCGGATGGACCGCTTCACAGCGGTGGCGAAGCGCAAGCTCGATGATCGCGTCGGCACGCAGGTACGACTCGGCCGGGGTCGACCCCCCGAGCGCGACCGCGACGTCGACGGCATCGACGTGCATGGCATCCGCGTCGGGCTCGGAGTACACGCCGACGGTCGACATGCCGAGCCGGTGCGCAGTTCGGGCGATGCGGACCGCGATCTCGCCACGGTTCGCGATCAACAGCTTCGTGATCCTGCGCGACATCGATCCCGGTGGTGGTGTCATGGAACTCATCAGTGCCTCCACACGCCGTACTCGGTGGCGCCTTGCACCACGTTGCTGTGCGCCGCCGACAGCGCGATCCCCATCACAGTCCGCGAATCACCGGGATGGATGATCCCGTCGTCCCACAATCGCCCCGTCGAGAACAGCGCGGTGGACTCCCCTTCGATCTGCGCTTCGAGGGCACCGGTCTGCGCCTTCAGCGCCTCCTCATCGACCTCGATGCCCCGGCCCGCCGCCGAGTTGCGGGCGATGATGTCCATCACCCCGGCGAGCTGTTTCGGGCCCATCACGGCGATGCGGTGATTCGGCCAGGTGAAGATGAACCGGGGGTCGTAGGCCTTGCCGGCCATGCCGTAGTTGCCGGCGCCGTAGCTCGCTCCGACCATCAGGTTGAAATGCGGGACCTCGGAGTTCGACACCGCGTTGATCATCTTCGCCCCGTTGCGGATGATGCCGCCCTGCTCGGCCTTCGATCCGACCATGAACCCGGTGATGTTGTGCAGGAACACGATCGGCACCGACATCTTGTTGCACAACTGGATGAACTGAGCGCCCTTCTTGGCCTCCTCCGAGAAGAGGATCCCGTTGTTGCCGATCACGCCGACGGGGAAGCCATGGATCGACGCCCACCCGCAAACGAGCTTGTCCCCGATCAACGCCTTGAACTCCTCGAAACGGCTCCCATCGAGCAGCCGGGCGTACACCTCGCGGATGTCGAACGGGATCCGGACGTCGGCCGACGCGCAACCGAGCAATTCCATCGGGTCGTGGAGCGGGTCGTCGGCCGGCTCGGTCGGGCCCGGCCCCAGCTTCGTCCACTGCAGGTGGCGCACGATCTGGCGGATGATCCGCAGCGCGTCCATCTCGTCCTGCGCGAAGTAGTCGGACAATCCGGACGTCCGGGAGTGCATTTCGGCACCGCCGAGGGTCTCTTCGTCCACGATCTCGTCGATCGCCATCTTCACCAGAGGTGGGCCGCCGAGGTATGCCGTCCCGGCCTCCTTGACGAAGACCGTGTAGTCACTCATGCCCGGTGTGTAGGCACCGCCGGCGGTGTTCGGCCCGAAAACCGCCGTGATGGTCGGGATACCGGCTTTGGAGAGACGCGTCAACGCCTTGAAACTCGCACCGCCCTGGATGAACAGGTCAGCCTGACGGGGAAGGTCCGCCCCCGCCGATTCGTTCAGGTTGATCAGCGGCAGGCGGTTTTCGCGGGCGATCTCGTGGAAGCGCTGTCCCTTCTTCCAGGTCGTCGGGTTGGCTGCGCCGCCCTTGACGCTCATGTCGGTGCCGGTGATCGCACACTCGACGCCTTCGATCACACCAATGCCCTGCACGACCCCGACACCCACCGGATCCTGGGTGCCCCACGCGGCGAGAGCCGACAGCTCCAGAAACGGGGTGTTCGGGTCGACGAGTGCCTCGATCCGCTCGCGAACCAGCATCTTCCCGCGCTTGCGGTGTCGGTCGACGTAGCGTTGACCGCCGATCGTCGGGACCGTCTCCATCAGTGCGGCGACCTCATCCCACATCGCCTGCATCTCCGCGAGGTTCTGCCGATACTCGTCGGATCTCGTGTCCAGCTTCGAGCGAAGCGGTGTTCCGATGCTCATCAGGCCGACGGTAGTTCGCACACACCCGATGGTTCGTGGTCGACCCGATCGGTGCCACCGGCGAGGGCGGCGGCTTCTACAGTCACCGGCATGGCGACGACACGACCGACCGCAGCGAGCGTCCGGCGCGACCTGCTCGACGAACAGGCCGCGCTCGACGAAATCGTCGGGGACCTCACCTCGGAGCAGTGGGCGCTGGCGACGGCCAGCCCCCGATGGTCCGTCGCCGACCAGATCGCTCACCTTGCGTACTTCGACGAGAGCGCCTCGTGGGCAATCGCCGACGAGGACCGCTTTCGCGCCTCGCTCGACGACCTCGGCCCTGCCTTCGATCCCGACGCCGGGGCCGAGGCGGTCGACGACCTCACCCTCGGTGCGTTCCGCTCAATGCCCCCCGCAGAACTCCTCGCCGCGTGGAGAACCAACCGTCGGCTCCTCGCCGATGCCGCAGCCACGCTCTCCGATGACACGCGGGTCATCTGGTACGGCCCGTCGATGGGCGCGAAGTCGTTTCTCACCGCACGTCTCATGGAATGTTGGGCGCACGGACAGCACATCGTCGATGCGGTGGACGCCGAGCGGCAAGCAACGGACCGGCTCCAACACATCGCCCAGCTCGGGTTCATCACCCGCAACTGGACCTACCTCAACCGAGGCCTCGACGCACCGGCCGCACCCGTGCGAGTCGAACTGCTCGCCCCGTCTGGCGACACCTGGACGTTTGGCCCCGACGACGCCACGCAATCGGTGGCCGGGCCCGCCGTCGACTTCTGCCTCGTCGTCACCCAGTGTCGCCACGTCGACGCGACCAACCTGGTCATCACCGGAGACGATGCCCGCGACTGGATGACCAAGGCCCAGGCCTTCGCCGGGGCCGCGACCGACGGCCCTCCAGCCTGACCTCCACGCGGGAACTCGACGAGCGTTGCGCGGTGAGTCTGACCCGCACCGCAACGCGTACTGTCGATGCGATGAGCACCGAGCTCCGACCGTTCACCATCGACGTACCGGACGAGGTCCTCAACGACCTGCACCGGCGGCTGGTCACCACCCGATGGCCCGAGGCCGAGACCGTCGACGACTGGAGCCAAGGGACACCGCTCGCCTACGCGCAGGAACTCGCGTCGTACTGGGCCGAGACCTACGACTGGCGCGAACGCGAGGCGCAGCTCAACCGTTTCGATCAGTTCGTCACCGAGATCGACGGACTCGACATCCACTTCGTCCACCAGCGCTCACCGCACGACGACGCGATCCCGCTGATCCTGAGCCATGGCTGGCCGGGGTCGATCGTCGAATTCCACAAGGTGATCGAACCACTCACGAACCCGACCGCATTCGGTGGCGACCCCGCCGACGCGTTCCACGTCGTCGCGCCGTCGCTCCCTGGCTACGGGTTCTCGGCGAAGCCGGCTGGAACCGGCTGGGGTGTCGAGAAGATCGGGGAGGTCTTTGCCGCCCTCATGGCCAGGCTCGGCTACGACCGGTATGTGGCACAAGGCGGCGACTGGGGCGCGGCGATCACCCATTCGATCGGCGCACTCGACGCCGATCACTGCGCAGCGATTCACATGACCCTCGCGATGGGCGCCCGCCCGACGGATCTCGACGACCCTGCTCCCGACGAACTGCGGGCGCTCGAACGAGCGGGCTACTACGCCGAATGGGACTCCGGGTACTCGAAGCAGCAGTCCACGCGTCCCCAGTCGGTCGGCTACGGCCTCGTTGACTCGCCAGCCGCCCAGGCGGCATGGATCATCGAGAAGTTCTGGGCGTGGACCGACAACGCCGACGACTCCGGAACCGACGCGTCACGACATCCGGAGAACGTGTTGACTCGAGATGAACTCCTCGACAACGTGATGCTCTACTGGATCAACGGCAACGGGGCCTCATCGGGGCGGCTGTACTGGGAGAGCTTCCGCAAACGGCGTCCGCTCGAGATCGGCGACATCCCCGTCGGCTTCGCCTCGTTTCCCCGCGAGGTGGTCCCGCCGGTGCGCTCCTGGGTCGAACCGATCTACCCCGGACTGTGCCACTGGGCCGAGTACGACAAGGGTGGTCACTTCGCCGCATTCGAGGTACCCGACACCTTCGTGACCGAGGTCCGAACGTTCTTCCGCGGCTTCCGCTGACGCCGATCCGGCCGATCCGGCCGCGTTGGAACGGTGTACCAAGTCGTTTCGGATTGCTTGCGACCGCACCGGTAGCGTCGCTGAGGTTCGTCCATGACAGCTGCTGCGACCACTCCCCCGCCCGCCGCCGACCGGCCGCGCCACGGGCTCACACCGGGCACGGCTCGCGCAGCGCTCGCCTACCCCAAGTTCCGGCTGGTCTTCATCGGGCTCGCGTTGTCGCAGATCGGCACGTGGATGCAGAACGTCACGCTGCCCGCGTACATCCAGGACCGCACAGGGAGCCCCGCCCTCGTCGGTGTGACGATCGCCGTGCAACTCGGACCGCTCCTGTTCCTGTCGATCCCCGGCGGCGCGCTCGCCGACAAGGTGTCGAAGCAGAAGCTGATGTTGTGGATGCAGTCGATCTCCGCGGTCCTCACGCTGGGCACCGCCTACTTCGTCGCGCGCGATGCCAGCCTCATCTGGATCTTCCTCGTCCAGGCGGGCATCGGCTCGGCAAACGCCTTGAACGCGCCCGCCTTCCAGGCATCGATGCCGCTGCTCGTCCACCGCTCCGACCTCCCCGGCGCGATCAGCCTCAACTCCGCGATGATCAACGGCACGCGAGTGATGGGGCCAGTGGCTGCAGCCGTGCTCGCGGCGGTCGGGCTGTCCGTGTCGTGGATCTTCGTGATCAACGCGGTCACGTATCTCTTCTTCATCGCCGCACTGGTGCTCGTCCAGATGCCCGACGTCAAGGCCGACACCCTCGTCCGCGGGTGGCGCCAATTGGGCGTCGGCATCAACATCGCCCGCCACCGCCTGGTGCTCAACCGACTGCTGATCGGGATGTTCTCGTTCTCACTGATCAGCCTGATCTATGTCGGTCTGTTCCCCTCGGTCGCCGAGCTGAACTTCGGTATCGCAGCCAAGTCGTCCACCTACCGCTGGCTGTACGCGACGTGGGGGCTCGGTGCCTTCTTCGGTGCGATCTCGGTCGGGACGTTCCTGTCGCGGTTCCATCGGCGCGTGCTGATCGTGCGCGGCTTCACCGGGTACGGGCTTGCCCTCGCCGTGTTCTCCCAGCTCCGTGATCCGGTATCACCGTTCTTCGTGGGATTCGTGCTCGGGTTCTTCTACTTCATGACCGCGACGGCGATCACGACGTCGCTCCAGTTGAACATGAAGGACGGCGAACGAGCATCGGTGATGCCGCTGTGGTTCATGGTTTTCGGGGGCACCGTGCCGATCGGCAACCTGATCGGCGGCGTGCTGTTCGAGATCATCGGACCACGAGCCGTCCTCGGCGGTGGTGCTGCCTGGGCGCTCTTCCTCGCATGGTGGCTCGACCTGCGCCGTCAACCGCCGTCGGCCTTCCTGTCCGAAGCCGACGGCGGTGAGCCACCGCTTCCGGGCTCCTAGACCGACGCGGACGGGTCGGCCGGAGCCGGGCAGCTGGGCGTCACCTTGCTGCAGAACTCACCCGCCGACGAGCTGCGCGACGACCCGTTCGAGCCCGGCCGACCGACTCGCCTTGACGAGCACCACGTCACCCTCGCCGAGGTCGCCGAGCGCCGACACGGGATCCTCGGTGGGCTGCACCCCGTACAGATTCGTGCCCGTGGCGATCAGTTGGATCCCGTGGCCTTCGGCACGGCGAGCGACATCGCGATGGCCTTCGCCCGGATCGGCGAGCTCGGCCATCAACCCGAGCACCGCGAAACGTCGTTCGCCGTTCATCGCCAGGAGCGCGTCGAGCGCGGCTGCCATCGACGTGGGGTTCGCGTTGTAGGCGTCGTTGATCACGATCGCTCCACTCGCCAGTTCGGCGACCTCCATGCGCATCCCGGAAATCGCCGCTCCAGCGACCGCGTCGGCGGCCGCGTCGACCGGCACACCGAGCGAGCCGGCAACAGCGATCGCCGCCGCGGCGTTCATCGCCATGTGCTGACCGCTGACTGCGAGTGCCACTCGGACCCTTCCCCACGGCGTTTCCAGGGTGAAGCGCGGACGGGCCAGCGCATCGAGTTGGAGGTCGACGATCCGCACCTCGCCGGTGTGGCCGAACGTGACCACCGTGGCCCGGGTGTGGCCTGCCATAGCAGCAACGCGATCATCGTCGGCGTTCAGGACCGCGGTCCCGGACCTCGGCAGCGCTTCGATGAGCTCGCGCTTTGCACGCTGGACGCCGTCGATCCCGCCGACCAACTCCGTGTGCGAATGACCAACCGCAGTCACGACGCCGATCTCGGGTCGGGCGACCTCGCACAGCGACGAGATCTGACCGAACCCTCGCATCCCCATTTCGAGCACCAGCACCTCGGTGTCGCTCGGTGCGTTGAGGATGGTGATCGGCAGGCCCTGCTCGTTGTTGAAACTGCGCTCGTTGGCGGTGGTACGCAGCGCGGCCGAACACGCGGCGGCGATCAGATCCTTCGTCGAAGTCTTGCCCACGCTGCCGGTCACCCCGACGATGCGCGCAGTCGTGATTCGTCGGGCGTGCCCGGCGAGCACCATCAGCGCCGTCGCCGTGTCGGCCACCTCGATCGAGGTGTGGTCGCGACGGAAGTCGTCGGGCTCGCTCGTCAGATGCAGCGCGGCACCAGCGGCATACGCATCGCCGATGAACTCGTGTCCATTGCGTTCGGCGACGATCGGAACGAACAACTGACCGGGAAGCAGCGATCGAGTGTCGTATGAAGCCCCGTCGAATTCGACGTCGGGGCCGAGCAGTCGTCCGCCGATTCCCACAGCCGCTTGGGATGCCAACATCTTCATGACGCCGAACGGTACCGTCGCGGACATGACCGGTACCGGGATGCAGCGGCTCGATCACGATGCCGACGGGAGCGACGCTCCGGTGCCACCCGACGAACGGATCAACCTGATCGTGCTGTTCGGTGGCGAGTCGGCCGAGCACGACGTGTCGTGCACGACGGCGGCCCACGTACTCGCCGCAGCCGACCCGGCGAAGTATCGGATCACACCCGTCGGGATCTCGACCGACGGTCGCTGGGCGATCGCCGAGGCAGCCGTGGCCGCGCTCGAGGCGGGAACCGATCAACTCCCAGGTCGGCTCGACCCAGCGGGTTCGGAGGTGTCCCCGACGGCATTGCTGTCGGCAGCAGCCGACGAACCGGCGACCACTGTCGTGATGCCCCTGCTCCACGGACCGATGGGCGAAGACGGCACGGTGCAGGGCCTTGTCGAACTCGCCAACCTTCCCTACGTCGGGGCCGGGGTCCTCGCTTCTGCGGTCGCGATGGACAAGGCGATGGCGAAAGAGGTGCTCAACAGCGCAGGGATCCCCCAGGCAGCATTTCGGGCCTTCGGCGAACACGAATTGACCCCCTTCCTCCCTCAGGACATCGCCGACGAACTGGGCCTCCCGGTCTTTGTCAAGCCGGCCAACATGGGCTCGTCGGTCGGCGTGTCGAAGGCGCGAACCATCGAGGAACTCCGCGACGCAATCGACCTGGCGCTGTCCTACGACGAGATGATCGTGGTCGAGGAGGCCGTGGTCGGCAAAGAGATCGAAGTCGCAGTGCTCGGCAACCTCGACCCCCAAGCCGCAACGCCGGGAGAGATCGTCCCGGGCGACGACTTCTACAGCTACGACGACAAGTACGTGTCGGACCAGTCATTCGCAGTCATCCCCGCACCGGTCGGCGACGACGCCCTCGCAGAGGCCAAGGAACTGGCGATCCGTACCTACCGCGCCTTGCGGTGCGAAGGCCTGTCCCGTGTCGACTTCTTCTGGGAGGATCCCGCCGATCCCGATGGTCGCGGTCGGGGGTTCCTGTGCAACGAGGTCAACACGATGCCGGGGTTCACACCGATCTCGATGTTTCCGAAGATGTGGATCGCTGACGGTGTGACGTATCCCGAGATCATCGATCGCCTGATCGCGTTCGCGTTGGAACGACACGGTCGTCGCCGCCGCAACACCAAACACTGAACACCCGGTGGCCCCGCCGCTCGCACCTGGTGGTCGCCCAGCGGCTGAGGTCTGGGAACCCTCCCGATACGGTGGACAACCCCGATCCGAAAGAAGCCATGTCCTCGAACGAACACACCGACGGCACCGAACAACACCCACCTGAATCGGACGACGATCTCGCGCAGTACTTCGCGGAGAGCCCAGGCGATGGACGACCGGCCGAGTTGGATGACGACGCCCGACAAATCGGCGCGCGGCTCGCCGAAGCCCGCAACGCCGCTGGTCTCTCGCCTCGCGAGCTCGCCGACCATCTCGGTGTCAAGGAGTCGACGATCTCGGGGTGGGAATCGGGTGAGCGGAGCCCTCGTGGCCAACGCGTCAGCAAGCTCGCAGGCATCCTCGGAGTGAGTCTGTCGTGGATCCTGGTCGGGCGCGGCGTCGAGCCGTCCGCCGGCAACCACGACCTCACCCAACTCCGGGCGGAACTCCGCCTCGCCCGAGACCGCCTCGACGATGTCGTGTCCGAACTCGCCGTGATCGACAACCGACTCGCCGCGATGGAAGACGACTGAGAACGAAGACGATCAGGGAGCGAGTGCGGCACGCAGAAACGCCCGCAGTTCGTCCCTGAGCTTGCGGAGACCAGCGGCGGTCGGTTGCCACCCGACCGCCCGGAGCGCCTCCGGCTCGGTGGCGATTCCGGTCAGCGTGGCGTAGCCGAGTGCGGCGACGAGGCCGGGGTCGCCTGACCGCAGACGCCCCGCCTCCATCTCGTCGGCGAGATAGCTCACTGCGCGCTCGACCAACGGCTCGATCCGGCTTCGGAGCCGGTCGGCCTGGTCGGTGTCGAGCCGACTGACCTCCCGAAATAGTCCGAGCAGCGCCGGACGACGAACCGCCGGCCGGAACACGGCACGCACGATGTTGTCGACGCGCTCCAGCGGATCGTCGGGTGCGGCTCGCACCGCTGCGTCGATCACGACGAACAACTCCGCTGCGACCGCATCGAGGACCCCGTCGACCAACGCGTCCTTCGACGCAAACCAGTAGAGGACGGTCTGCTTGCGGACCCCGACCTCCCGAGCGATCTCATCGAGCGAGACCGAGTCGACCCCTCGCGAACCGAACAGGTCGACGGATGCGTCGATGATCCGGTCCCGTGTCGGCGCCACGGCGCTCACGTCGACGATCCGGCACGGAGCGCTGGTGGTTCGAGCCTCATCTCTCTCTACCAATTGGTAGAGGATCGTGGTAGACATGTCAACCGTGATGGCCGACACGATCCCCGCCTCGCTCGCGGGCAAGCGCATTGCGATCACCGGGTCGACCGGGTTCGTCGGCACCGCGCTGGTCGAACGGCTCCTGCGCGGCGTACCCGACTGTGAGCTGGTCCTGCTCGTCCGCGACGGCCGCCGCACCCCTGCGGCACGTCGCACCCAACGCGAGATCCTCAAGAACGATGCCTTCGATCGGCTACGCGAGACCTACGGCGACGACTTCGACGACGCCGTCGCCTCCCGCGTCCGGACCGTCGCCGGCGACGTCACCCGCGACGGCCTCGGACTGAATGACGCCGACCGAGAACTGTGGGGAACAGCCGACCTCATCATCCACTCCGCGGCCGCAGTGTCGTTCGACTCGCCGATGGACTCGGCCGTCGAGATCAACCTGCTGGGCCCGGCCCGCATCGCGAACCTCGCCAACGAGATGGGCGTCACGCCGCACCTCGTCGCCGTGTCGACCTGCTACGTCGCCGGCAACCGTCGGGGCAACGCCCCCGAGATCCTCGTCAGCGAGGGACCATTCGATGTCGGCATCGACTGGCGCTCCGAAGTCGCCGCGACCAAACGGTTGCGCTCCGACACCGATGCCGTCAGTCGAACGCCCGACCGGTTGAAGGTGTTCCGCAAGGAGGCACGCGCCGAGATCGGCGCCGCCGGGGCCCCCGCGCTCGCCTCGAAGACGGAGGATCTCCGCCAGAAGTGGGTGAAGGCCGAACTGGTCAAGGCCGGCCGCGCCCGGGCAGCGAGCGTTGGCTGGCCCGACGCCTACGCGTTCACCAAGGCGCTCGGTGAGCAGGCGCTCACCGACGTCAAGGGCGACGTCCCGGTCTCGATCGTGCGCCCGTCGATCATCGAATCGGCACTGGCCGAACCGAAGCCCGGGTGGATCCGTGGGTTTCGAATGGCCGAACCGGTGATCATCTCCTTCGCAAAGGGGCTGCTCAAGGAGTTCCCTGGTGTTCCGGAGGGAACCGTCGACGTCATCCCCGTCGACATCGTCGTCGCTGCGATCATTGCCGTCGCCGCGGCAGGACCTGACGACGCCCCTGCGATCACCCAGGTCGCCTCGGGTGGCATCAACCCGCTCAAGTACCGTCAGATGGTCGACAACGTCACCGGCTGGTTCACGCGCAACCCGCTGTACGACGCGAAGGGACAACCGATCGTGGTCCCCGAGTGGCGATTTCCCGGCCGAGGGCGAGTCCAGAAGCAACTGACGCAAGCCAAGACCGCACTCACCGCCGCCGACCGGGTTCTGCAGGCGCTCCCGCTCCGCGGCAAACAGGCCGAACTGTCGGCGCAACTCGAGGAGAAGCGCATCGAAGTCGAGACCGCACTCGAATACGTCGAGTTGTACGGGCTCTACACGGAGTGCGAGGCGATCTACCAGGTCGACAACCTGATGGGAATCTGGGACGGTCTCGGCGAGCAGGATCGCGCCGACTTCAACATCGACCCGCGCTCAGTCGACTGGGATCACTACGTCAACAACATCCACCTGCCGTCGATCATCCAGCACGCGCGCGTGAAGACGACGCCTGGTGCGTCGAAGTCGACCGACCGGATGGCGCGCATGCGCAAGCAGGTCCTCGACCCGAAGCGCCAGGTTGCCGCGTTCGACCTCGAGAACACCCTCATCTCATCCAACGTCGTCGAGAGCTTCTCGTGGCTCGCCACACGCCGCCTCGACACACCCGAACGGATTCGATACGTCGCTCGCACGATCGTCGAAGCGCCCGGACTCCTCCGTCTCGACCGCCAGGACCGCACCGACTTCCTGCGCCACTTCTACCGGCGTTACGAACACGCCCCGATGGAGCAGATCGAAACCGACGCCCGCGAGATGCTCACGCAGCTCATCATGACCAAGTCGTTCCCGGCCGGTCTGCGCCGGGTGCGCGAACACCGTGCGCTCGGTCACCGCACGATCTTGATCACTGGCGCACTCGACTTCGCCGTCGCCGGCCTGAAACCGCTGTTCGACGAAATCGTCGCTGCCGAGATGATGGTGCGTCCCGACGGAACGCTGTCAGGTGAGATGCACTCGGTTCCGCCGACCGGCGAGGCGCGGGCCCAGATCCTCGCCGACTACTGCGATGCCGAGGGACTCGACATCTCCAACTCGGTGGCCTACGCCGACTCGTCATCGGACCTCCCACTGTTCGAAGCGGTGGGGTTTCCGGTAGCGGTGAACCCCGAGACTCGTCTCGCGACGATCGCCCGCAAGCGCGGCTGGCTCGTTGAACACTGGTCCAAATCGCCCGGCGCCCCGAAGCCGCTGCTTCCGATCGGTGAGCTGATGGTCGAGCGCGAGCGTCGGAGGAAGTTCGCATGAAGGCCCTGCAGATCAGACGCAACGTCGGCAGATTCGGCGCAGCGCGCATCATCGGAGCAGCATCGCCCTCCGGCGCGGCCAAGATCGGTCCGCTGGAATACCGCACGATCGAAGACCCCGAACGTCCCGGCGACGGCTGGCACCGCGTGCGCACCCGCCTCGCCGGCATCTGCGGATCCGATCTCTCACTCGTCGGCGGGCACGCGTCCACGTACTTCGAGGACTGGGTGAGCTTTCCGTTCGTACCCGGGCACGAAGTCGTCGGCGAACTTGTCGACGGCGACGAGGCCGGAACACGGATCGTGCTCGAACCGGTGCTCGGCCATGCAGCCCGCGGCCTCCCGCTGCCGTTCGACGGGGCACGTCCCGCCGATGGGGACGATTACGCCCACCTCGCCGTGACCTCTCCGGAAGGAGTCGAGCCAGCCATCCAGACCGGCTTCTGCTGCTCGACCGGCGGCGGCTGGGCTCCCTGGTTCTGGGCGCACGAGTCGCAACTCCACCGGCTCGGCGAGCCGGTGGACAGCTTCCCTGACGAGCGGGCCGTGCTCATCGAGCCGTTCGCTGGTGGAATCCACGCTGCGCTGCTGGCTGCGCCCGTCGTCGCCGACCGCCCCGATCCAGTCGTCGCGGTGCTCGGTGCGGGAACGATGGGCCTCGCTGCCGTCGCTGGCCTCCGCCGCTACGTCCCCGGGGTCCGGATCGTCGTGGGCGCCCGCTATCCGCACCAGCGCGAGCTCGCCTCCGCATTCGGCGCCGACATCGTGGTCGCCGCCACCGAACTCGATCGGGCCGTACGTCGAGAAGTCGGCTGTCACATGCTGGGCAACGGCGAGTCCGGTGCGCTCTCGGGTGGAGCCGACGTGACGATCGACGCCGTTGGCTCGTCCGGGTCGATCTCAGACTGCCTGCGCGTCACTCGGCCTCGTGGTCGCGTCGTGCTGCTCGGCATGCCGGCACGTGTGGATCTCGACCTCACCGGCCTCTGGCATCGGGAGATCGACCTGAAAGGTGCCTACACCTACGGCACCGAAACCCTCGCCGACGGGACCGTCACCGACACCTTCCACCTGGCCACCGACACCGTGACCGCCGTCGAAGCCGAACGGTTGATGTCGGCCACGTATCCACTCGACGATCACGTCGATGCGATCGACCATGCCGCCAACGCCGGTCGCCGCGGCGCGACCAAGATCGCCTTCGATCTGCGAGACGACCGATGACCACGCCCCCCGACCACCGTGACGTGACGGGTCAGACCCATCCCGTCACGCGTCACGTGATGGGTCTGACCCGTCGCGTCACGCATGAATTGGAGACCCGCTGATGCCACGCCCCGGATTCGTCCTCGACGTCGACCGCTCCACTCCTCCCACGCTGTTCTGGCGCGGCGAAGGGTTCAGTCTCGAACGCCTGCCCGCGGACCGCAGCCGGATCATCTATCCGCCCGAGCCGTTGGCGGGCCTCGACGACCTCGACGGCCATATCCGGGATGCGCTGCTGAACCCACTCGACATGGATCCGCTTCCGGAGCTACTGAAGCCGGACATGAAGCTGACGATCTGCTTCGACGACGCCAGTCTGTCGCTGCCGAAGATGCAGCGCCCCGACAACCGGCAGCGGATCATCGAGGCCGTCCTCGACATGGCGGCCGAGGCAGGTGTCGACGACGTGCACATCATCGCAGCGCTGGGGCTCCACCGCCGGATGCACGAGTACGAACTCCGTCACGTGCTCGGCGACCGCATCGTCGACGCGTTCCTCCCCAAGGGATTCCTGTACCAGCACGATGCCGAGGACCCCGACAACCTCGCCGTGATCGGCCACACCGACGAAGGTGAAATCCTCGAGATCAACAAGCGCGCGGCAGAGTCCGACCTCGTCGTCTACGCCAACGTCAACCAGGTCGCCATGGACGGCGGTTGGAAGTCGCTCACCACGGGCCTGGCCAGCTACCGCTGCCTCAGCGAGCACCACAACCCAGCGAGCCTGCAGAACACCCGCAGTCTGATGGACCGGCACCACTCGGCACTGCACAAGTCGATCTGGCGAATGGGCAAGCTACTGCGCGACTCCGGTCCCAAGGTGTTCCAAGTGGAGACGACCATCAACACCGAGGCGTTCCCATCGCCGTTCGAGTTCCTCGCCAAGCGGGAGTGGGAGTGGACCGCAAAGGATCGCGCCCTGTTCCTGGCGAGCAGCAAGTCACTCAACAAGCTGCCCAACCGCACCAAACGCAAGATCTTCCACAACATCGAGTCGCCGTATCGAACGACGAGCGTGCAAGCCGGGTTCACCGAATCTGTGCACGAGCGCACCCTCGAGAACGTCTACCAACAACACCTTGTGGAGGTGGAGGGCCAGACCGACATCCTCACGATGGGCATCCCATTCATCAGCCCGTACAACCCCGAGTCGATCATGAACCCGATCCTCGTGATGTGCATGGGCCTCGGGTATCTCTTCAACATGTACCGCGGGAAGCCACTGGTCAAGGAAGGTGGCGTGGTGATCATGACGCACCCGACCTACGAGGAGTTCCACCCGGTTCACCATCCGAGCTACATCGACTTCTTCGACGAGGTTCTCGCCGACACGACCGATCCGGCCGAAATGTCGACGAAGTGGGAAAAGAAGTACGCCGAGGACGACTGGTACCGCCATCTGTACCGCACGAGCTACGCCTACCACGGCGTTCACCCGTTCTACGCGTGGTACTGGGGGGCCCACGGGCAACAGCACGCTGGCAAGGTGATCATCGTCGGCGGATTCGCCTCAGCCGTCAGGCGCCTGGGCTTCACGCCGGCGTCGACGATGAACGACGCGCTCGAAATCGCATCCGACACCGTCGGCCGCTCCCCCACCATCAGCCACCTCCACGTCCCCGGCGTGCTCGTCGCCGACGTCAAGTAGGACCCATCGACATGGCCGGTCGCACCACACATCAGTACATCCGCCGTGGCCAACGCCCCGACGGGTCGCATCGCTCGATTCACGTGGCGCAGCGCGCCGCAAGCTCTGTCGAGGGGGCCGTTCGCACCGCAACCCGACCGCTCGCCCGCTACGGCTTCCCGTACCGCAGGCCGACCGCACCCAAGAACGTCGTGGTCCATCGCGAGCCCGATGGCCTCGGTGATGCCTACGACACCGAGTGGGCGCGACGCCCCCTGGCCCGATCACTCCGGGGCGTGATCATCGAAGGCCCGATGCGGCTCGCGGTCCGCACGATTGCGAGCCCGCGCGTGTCGGGACTCGATCGTCTCTCCGACCTGCTCCGCGTCGACGAACCCGGTCCCGTGATCTTCGCCCCCAACCACCACAGTCACATCGACACAGGAGTCATGATCCGTTCGATTCCCCCAGCGTGGCGACGCGAACTGGTCGTGGCAGCTGCGGCGGACTACTTCTTCGATGCGCACTGGAAGGCGGCGCTCTCGGCGCTTGCGCTCAACGCAATCCCAATTGATCGGGACGCGACGAGCCGCGCAACATTCGATCGACTGCGTGACGTGATCGCCGATGGCAACAGCCTCATCATCTATCCGGAGGGCGGACGCTCACCGGACGGTTGGGGGCAGGACTTCAAGGGAGGCGCCGCCTATCTCTCGACGCGAACCGGTGCGCCCATCGTCCCGGTTCACATCGATGGCACCGGCGAGATCTTCGGCAAAGGTGCGAGCAAGCTGTCGCCGGGGCGGACGACCGTCCTGTTCGGCACGCCGTTGAGAGCGGCCGACGGCGAGAACACACGACGCTTCAACGAACGAATCGAAGCCGCCGTCACCCGCCTCGGCGACGAGACGCTGACCGATTGGTGGACGGCGACCCGCAACGCCGCCTCTGGCAGGAGCCCCAAGCTGTCGGGGCCGGACCACAACGGCTGGCGGAGGCAGTGGCATCTCGGCGAGAAGCGACGGATCAGCACCGCCGGGATCCGCCGCCGCCGTGCTCGCCGTTGGCCTGACATCGGGTGACCTGACCCGGTGCCGGGCACACGTTGCGATCCGGCAGACTGTGCAGCAATGACCCGCTCCCCACGACTGCTCCTTGCTCTCGCCGCGTTGACGCTCGTGGGAGCGGCGTGTACGCAGCAGGAGTCGGTGACGCCGGTGACGCCCGCCGCGACGACGCCACCCACAACCGTGGCGCCGACGAGCACCGTTGCTCCACCCGTGACCGAGCCCGCCGTGACCCAGCCGGAAGCCACGGCGCCGGAGACAACGACCACCGTCCCGCCGACGACGACACCGCCGCCGTCGGGCACCCCTTCATCGACGTCGACCCAGTTCTTCAGCGGTGGCGACGCAGACGGCTGGCTCTACGTCGGCCGCTGGACCGGCAATGCCTGGGAGGCTGCCGTCGACGAGAACCAGCAACCGCGTCAACCCGCGATCGCAAGCGACGAGGTCCTCATCCACGAAATCGATCTCGAGCCGACCGTGGGGACCGTTGGTGCAACCGCTGAAGCGTGCTCCGACGGGCGGATCGGTCCGGTGATCGCGCCGAACGCACGAGCTCCCGAGGATCCCGGCTTCGGCTACCGATCCATCGCGTTTGCGGCCGACTGGCCGACCCAACCGCGGCCGATCGCACTCGTCGACGCCCAGGTCGATTCGTATGTCGCTGCCGGCGCTGCCGCGTTCGACGGGACGGGCGTCGACACTTCGTCGGGCACGATCGAGCAGATCGTGGTGTCCGACCTCGACGGCGACGGCGACGATGAGTCGCTCGTCGCGTTCGGCGGCACGGGCTTCTCGACACTGCTCCTGGTCGACGCCGACTCGGGCGCTGCGCTGACTGTCGCCCGCGACAGCATTCCCGTTGCCGACCCGGACACGGCCTCGACGACTGAGCCGGCCGCAGCCTCTTCCGAGACCCATCGAATTCTGGCTGTCGCCGACCTGAACGGCGACGGCCTGATGGAGTTCGTGGCACACGCGTGGGAGGGCACCGATGCCACCGTGATCGTCAACAGCTATGACGGCACCGAGGTGACCGCGGTCCTCACCACCAGCTGCTGACACAGCGTCACGCGACGGGTCTGACCCATCACGTGACGCGTGACGCGACGGGTCTGACCCATCACGTGACGCGTGACGCGACGGGTCTGACCCATCACGTGACGTTCACCAGGTGTCGACCTGCGGGCGATGACCTCGCGGAGCGTCCGGGGCGGCATCGAGCAGCGTGGTCAACCAGCGGCGGGTGTCGGCCGGGTCGATGACGTCGTCGATCTCGAAATGCGAGGCCACGTTGACCGCCTTGCCGTGCTCGTACATCCGATCGACCATCCGCTGGAACAGCGCATCTCGCTCGACATCGTCGACGACCGCTTCCAGCTCCTTGCGGAATCCGAGCCGCACCGCGCCTTCGAGGCCCATGCCACCGAACTCTCCGGTCGGCCACGCCAGGCATGCCAACGGCGCCTTGGTCGAGCCGCCCATCATCGCCTGAGCGCCGAGCCCGTAGGCCTTGCGGGTGACGACCGTGATCGTCGGCACCGACAAGTTCGCACCCGTCACGAACAGCCGCGAGCAGTGCCGCACCAGCGCGGTCTCTTCAACGTCGGGTCCGACCATCATCCCCGGCGTGTCACAGAGTGTGATCACGGGCAAACCGTGTGCGTCGCACAGCTGCATGAATCGAGCTGCCTTGTCCGATCCGTCGCTGTCGATCGCTCCTCCGAGGTGTTTGGGGTTGTTGGCGAGCACGCCGACTGGTCGCCCTTCGAGGCGCGCCAACGCAGTGATCATGCCGGCGCCGAATCCGCTCCGGAGTTCGAGCACCGAGTCGTCGTCGAAAAGCCCATCGATCGCCCGGCGGATGTCGTAGGCACGGAGCCGGTCGAGCGGCACAACATCTCGCAGCGCCACTTGATCAGGTGCTGTCCACGCCTCGGTTCGGCCCTGGAAATACCCGAGGTATCGCTTCGCCACCTCGACGGCGTCGACCTCGTCGGCCACCACGATGTCGACCACCCCGTTCGATCGCTGCACCTCGATCGGTCCGATGTCGGTCGGAGCGAACACGCCGAGGCCGCCCCCCTCGATCATCGCTGGGCCGCCCATCCCGATGTTGCTGTCCTCGGTGGCGATGACCACGTCGCAGCAGCCGAGAATCGCTGCGTTGCCGGCGAAGCAGTAGCCCGACGCGATCCCGACGATCGGCACCGTGCCCGAGAGCTCGGCGAACCACCAGAAGGCGAGGCAGTCGAGCCCGCTGATTCCCGGCGGATCGGTGTCACCCGGGCGACCTCCGCCGCCCTCGGTGAAGAACACCACCGGGGCACCGAGCTGCTCCGCGACTTCGATCAGCCGGTCCTTCTTCCGGTGGTTCTGGTAGCCCTGGGTACCGGCCAGAACGGTGTAGTCGTACGACATGACGACGGTCTTCGCCGTCCGACCGGGAAACAGATCACCGTTGACGTCGCCGACACCACCGACCAATCCGTCGGCCGGGGTGTTCGCGATCAGGTCGGCGACGTCTCGACGGCGTCGCTGCGCAGCGATCACAGTCGGCCCGTACTCGACGAACGTGCCGGCGTCGATCAGACCGGCAAGGTTCTCGCGGGCGGTCCGCTTGCCCTTGGCGTGACGCTTCTCGACCGCCGCGGACCGAGCTGGATCAAGCCCTGCGTCGTGACGTGCGATGACCTCGGCGAGGTCCGGTCGAATCACCGCGTCCTGCGATCCCTCGGCGGCAGCCGGTTCGAGCCGGCCCGACGGCGGCGGAAGCTGGCCACCGCTTGCTCCGGAATCGCCCAGTTCGATCACCGCATCGTCGGGTGCCAACGTGGTCCCGACCGGTGCGAGGATCGCCATGACCGTGCCGGCGACCGGGGCGATCACGTCGTGGTGCATCTTCATCGATTCGATCAGGGCAACGACACCCCCGGCCCGGACCTGTTCGCCTTCGACAACGAGCACATCGACGATCGTCCCCTGCAACTCGGTCGTGACCATGATCCGCGCCGCACCCTGCTCCGACATGGGGGCCGGTCTAGCACGGACGGCCCGACGCCGAACGGTTGGCGACGGGAGTGAACGCCAGGCGCCACCACGTTCGCATCCTCCCCGTCACCGCCACTCTCTGGGCCAAACAGGATCAACACGCTGGTCGCCTGAACCGGACGACCGGGCCGAGTCGACACTAAGTCGGATTGGCAACCGGCGAGCGCTGGAACGTCGTGATCGAGACCTCACCCATCACCAGGTCGGCGGCAACCGAGGCGAACAGCGCGGGCACGATGAAGCCGGGTTGGCCGGTGGTCTCGGCGACGAACATGACCGCCGCGAGCGGGACGCGATAGCCGGCGCCGAGAAACGCCGCAATGCCCAGCAGCACGTACAGAGTCGGATCGACGGTGTTGAACACGTCGCCGACGATTCGGCCCACGATCGCTCCGCCGACCACCAGTGGGATGAATACCCCGCCCACACCACCACCGGCCAGCGTCGTCGCCGTCGCACACATCCTCAAGAAGAAGATCGCCACGAGCACCCAGAGCGCTTGCGGATCGAACAGCCAGGCGAACACCTCATACCCCGAGCCGAGTGTGAGGCTCTCCCCCTTCGCCGGGTCCCAATCCTCGGACGTGATCACCCGAGTGATGAAGTAGATCACTGTCAGCAGTCCGCCGGCGACGGTGAGTCGAGTGGCGATCGGCCGCAGGGTGAACGCCTTGGCAGTGCGAATCAACTTCGAAAAGAACCGTGCTCCGATCGCGCAGCCGACGCCGACCAGCACCGCACCGAGCAGGTCGATGTAGTTGAACAGTGATGCCGTGCGCTCGTCGCTCCCGACGAGGAAGATCGGATCGGTGCTCGTGAACGCAACGAACGTGAGGTACCCGGAGGCACTCGCGACGAGTGCAGGCAGCAGCATCCGTCGAGCCATCTGGTCCCTGAACGGCACCTCGAGCGCGAAGATCGCTCCCGTCGCAGGCGCCTTGAAGATCGCAGCGACCCCGGCGGCGGCACCGGCGACGAGCAACGTCCGGTAGTCGGCCCCGCGGAACGACGCCGGCAAGCGGCGCTGAATCATCGCCCCGATCGCAGAACCGCCGTACATCGACGGACCCTCGAGACCCATTGCGCCGCCGGAGCCGAGCGTGGTGACGGCGGCGGCGATGCGGCCGACGAACGCGCGCCAGCGGAGCGGATACTCCGCGTCGTGGAACGCTCGGAGATATTCGTCGGACGTCGCGGGTGATGCCCCCGATCCGACGGTGTGCAGGATCAATGCCGATGCGACCAGCCCGAGCCCGGGGACGATCAGGCCCCACTTCCAGTCGGCCTCGAACAGCCTGTGGAGGAGGACTTCGGTGACGAGGTACTCGAAGAAGTACACGCCGATCCCGGTGATCGCCCCGGTGATCGCAGCCAGCAGCACAACTTCACGCGAACGGCGAACGAGGTCACGGAACTCATCGGTGCGGATGTCGAGGTTCGAGGGTCGGAACCCCGTCATCACCCGTTCACGCCACACGTTCGTCAACTCTAAGCCCCGCGTGGCATCTCCGACTTCAGTTCTGGTCAGAACGTACGATGAAGAGACATGCCCATCGCGCTCATCACCGGATCCGCGGGCCTGATCGGTTCCCAAGCCGCCGAACATTTCGCCGGACTCGGAATGCATGTCGTGGGCATCGACAACGACATGCGCAAGGTGTTTTTCGGCGAGGATTCGTCGACGGCATGGATGGCAACGGCACTCGAGGAGAAGCTCGGCGACTCCTACACCCACGTGAGTCTCGACATCCGCGACCGCCCGGCGGGCGAGGAACTGTTCCGGACCTACGGCAACGACATCGCGCTCGTGATCCACACCGCCGCGCAGCCGTCACACGACTGGGCCGCCCGCGATCCGTTCACCGACTTCGACGTCAACGCCGTCGGCACGCTGAACATGATCGAGAACACCCGCCAGCACTGCCCCGACGCGGTGTTCATCTTCACCTCGACCAACAAGGTGTACGGCGACACTCCGAACCGACTGCCACTGATCGAACAGGAGACGCGCTGGGAGATCGATCCGTCGCACGAGTACGCAGACGGGATCAAGGAGGACATGTCGATCGACATGACCAAGCACAGCCTGTTCGGTGCATCGAAGGTCGCGGCCGACGTCGTGGTCCAGGAATACGGCCGCTACTTCGACATGAAGACGTCCTGCTTTCGCGGCGGAACCCTCACCGGCCCCAACCACTCCGCTGCCGAGCTCCACGGATTCCTCGCCTACGTCATGCAGTGCACGATGTCCGGAACCCCGTACCGAGTATTCGGCTACAAGGGCAAACAGGTCCGCGACGCGATCCACTCCTCCGACCTGATCAACTGCTTCGAAGCCGTCTCCCGCAACCCGCGCAGCGCCGAGGTGTACAACATCGGCGGCGGCCGTCACTCGAACTGCTCGGTGCGCGAAGCGATTGCGATGTGTGAAGACATCACCGGCAAACAGCTCGACCACACCTACGTCGAAGAAAACCGGATCGGCGACCACATCTGGTGGATCGGGAGCAATGCTCGCTTCCAGGAGCACCATCCCGAATGGTCGCTGAAGTACGACGTCCGCATGATCCTCGAGGAGATGTTCGACGCCAACAAGGACCGCTGGTCCTGAGAGCGATGCAGCGAAACCCATGATCGACACAGGCAAGGTCTCGGTCCTCGGCGTGCAGGTCGACGCGGTCGACTACGAGGGAGCGGTGAAGCGCATCATCGACGCGGCGCGCGACGGGCGCCCGTATTCGGTGTCGGCGCTCGCCGTGCACGGCGTGATGGAAGGAGTCGACGACCCCGAGCACTTCGAGCGACTCAACGCGTTCGATCTGATCACCCCGGACGGGCAGCCGGTCCGGTGGGCGATGAACTGGTTGTACGACACCGAGCTACCGGACCGTGTGTACGGCCCCCGATTGACCCTCGACGTCTGTCGCGCTGCGGCCTCGGCCAGCCTGCCGGTGTACTTCTACGGATCGACGCAGGAGACGCTCGATCACCTCGCCGACCGACTCCCGACGCTCGCTCCCGGGATCGAAATCGCAGGGATGCAACCGTCTCGATTTCGGACGTCGACAGAGGACGAGCTCGACCAGGTCGCCGCTGACATTCGTTCGACCGGGGCCAAGATCTGCATGGTGGGCCTGGGCTGCCCCCGGCAGGAGGTCTTCGCCTTCGAGAACAGCGAGCGGCTGTCCATGCCGCTGATGGCCGTCGGTGCGGCCTTCGACTTCCATGCCGGGCTCGCCGCCGAACCTCCGGCGTGGGTCCAACGGGCCGGGCTGCAATGGGCGCAACGACTCGTCGCCAACCCGAAGCGCCTTTGGCGCCGATACCTGATCCTGAATCCCCGCTATGTCGCGGGCATCATCCGCCAGCGCGCCGGGCAGCACACATCGCCGACCGGCCGCACCCCGACTCACATCGGACACAGCTGAGGAGCACCATCGATGGCGAACACCACCAACCCCACACTGTCCAAGCGCAATGCGCTCTGGCTTGCAGCAACAATCGCCGCAGCCGTGATCGGCGGCGTGTTGCTCGGATTGCCACTCGGGTTGATCGCCCCGGCCGGCGTCCTGGTGATCAGCGAGATCGTGGAACGCTCGGCACGCCGCAAGCGCCGGCAATCCGAGCTGACGAACGTCGACGCCTGACGGCTCGACGTTCGAGCCGCGGCATCAGTTCCCGGCGTTGTCGCCGAACATGGCTGCCGGCGTCTTCAGCAGGATTTCGAAATCGGTCCGGAGCGAAACTCGCTGGACATACTCGACATCCCATTCACCGTTCTCGTGCATCGGTCCGTGCCCCCGAGCGGAGACCTGCCAGAGACCCGTGAGCCCGGGCTTCACTTGATGCCGCTGTTCGAGGCCAGGACGATAGTTCGCCACGACCGCCTCGAGCTCAGGGCGCGGACCCACGATGCTCATCTCGCCCCGCACGACGTTGACCAACTGTGGTAACTCGTCAAGGCTGTAGCGTCGAAGCAATCGGCCCAGCGAGGTGTGCCGCGGATCGCGATGCGACTTGTGGGTACGGCGGCGGTCATGGATCACGTCGAGGGGTTGCCCGCGACGGTCCGGCTTCATGGTCCGGAACTTCAGGACGTCGAATGGAACACCGTCGCGACCGATGCGTCGCTGACGAAAAAGGATGGGACGGCCCATCGTGATCGCGACGACACCTCCGACCACCGCCATCGGAATCGCCGCGACGGCCAGGCCCAGGAGCGCTGCGACCCGATCGAAGGCGGGCTTGACGACCGACGTGTAGGGCGTGCGCCTCAGGTGCACGTCCGGCAGTGGATGAACGGCGAAGGGCCGAATCGATCGAACTTCGGCATCAGCGGCCGGAAGTGACGTCTCGCGCACACGCGCTCTCGCAACGACGGCCGACCCGGTGCTCTGTTCCGCCATTTCACTACCCGTTTCAATCTTCACCCTCCGGACATCGGCAAGTTCTGCCATGGACCTGAGAATTCTCCACCGTTCTGGCCTGATGTGTCATCCGGCCTCTGACCAGCTCCGCCGCCAGCCGTGCGATCATCATCATCAGTCCGCATGCACCGCGCAAGACACTTCACAGAGTCTTGACGAACCACTCGCAGTGGCGAAGCTCGCTGAGCCGTCCGCTGCCGGGTGCGCACCGAGGGGTATCCTTTTCGCTGTGGCGAGTCCGATCAGCAACGACCTCGCCCGACGCGTCGCCCGCGATGCGGTCCGCGGCGGCGCGATGGCGACTGCCCGATGGCGCACCGAACCGGACCTGGTGATCATCGGAGTCAAACGCGGCGGCACCACGTCACTGTTCCGCGACCTCGAGCGCCATCCGGCCATGTGCCCACTGGTCCCATCGGCGCAGCGCCTCCCGCTGCGAGAGAACCAGAAGGGCGTGCACTACTTCGACAGCAACTTCGAGCGGGGCGACCGCTGGTATCGCAGCCACTTCCCGACGCGGTTCGCGCGCTCCATCCGGGCTCGGACGACCACGTCGACGTTCACCGCCGAAGCGAGCCCGTACTACTTCTTCCAACCACGCGCTGCCAGCCGAGCCTCGGCGGCCCTCCCGAGCACACAGTTCGTCGTGCTGCTGCGGGATCCGATCGAGCGCACCGTGTCGCACTGGGCGGAGCAGACCCGGAACGGGGTCGAGACGCTGCCGCTCGCCGATGCACTCGACGCCGAGGCCGAACGAATCGGCGACGACGCCGAACGACTTCGGTCGGGGCCGCTCCAAGCCAGCCACGCGCACGAGCAACAGAGTTACGCCGCGCAGAGCGAGTACGCCGACTCGATGCAGCGTTGGTTCGACTGCGCCGGAACCGAGCGAGTGACCGTGCTGTTCTCGGAGGACTACTACCGGGACCCGGCCAGCACGATCGGCACGATCACCAACCTGCTCGACGTCGACTCGATGCCAGACGACGAAGTCGGCGGACACCGCAATGCTGCGCCCCGACCGGGCGCCGTCGATCCCGATATCGAGCAGCGCCTGATCGCCCGGTTCAGCCCCGATGTCGCACGCATTGCCGACCTGATCGGGGCGCAGCCGCCGTGGCCGCGGTTCGCACTTCAGCCGTCGGCTCCTGTGCCCGATGATCCGGTGTGAGAATCCTCCAGTTCCACGCCGGGTCTCCCACTCCAGCGGGCGTCGGACCAACTGCTCTGACATGACCTGGCACCGCCTCCCGGCCGCACCGCGGATGATCGTCCACGGATCGAGCGGACGATCGGCTCTGGGCGTGCGGGCACTCGCCGGAACCTCCGACTGGCGACGAGCGCTCCTCGACATCTGCGGCGTCGGCATCCTGGCTGCGGCCGGCGCCGGCCGACTCCCGAGTACTGACTGGCCGCGATGGCCGCCGACCGAATGGCCCGCGTTGGAAGCGGACCTGCGGCGCCGACTCCCCGGATTCACGGTCCTGGGTGCTGTCGTGCCGCGCCAACCGGATCGTCACCGACTCTCGCTGATCGGCCGCATCACGGGCAACCTCGTCGTCGTCAAACTCGGACCTCCCGATGACGGCCTCGAACGCGAGGCCCTGGTCCTCGACATGCTCGCCCGCGACCCGCTCCCATCAATCGCTACCCCAGAGCGGATCGAATCAGACTCGATGGAGATCGAAGGTCACGCAGTCGCCTTCCTCGCAAGCACCGGGCTCTCGACGCGACGCCAACGTCCCGCCATCGACGAGCCGCTACGAACGTTCGAGTCCGATCTCGCCGAGCGGCTCAGTGATCTGCCACTGCCGGACGAATCCGAACCTGGGCCAGCCCACGGCCTTGTCCCCGTGCACGGCGACTTGACACCCTGGAACCTTCGTCGGACCCCACGCGGTCTCGTGCTGTTCGACTGGGAGTCGGCCGGATGGGGAGTGCCCGGCAGCGACCTCTCGCTCTACCGGCGCACCTGCGACGAGGTCCGACGACCGTGGAACCGCCGACGGAGCGCGCGATGACGACACTCCGCGCACTCGTCATCCACAACTACTACCGGTCGGAGAACGCGTCGGGCGAGAACCTCTCGGTGAACGACGAGGTCCACGGCCTGCGCTCGCTCGGATGGGACGTCGAGATGATCAGCGCCGACAGCGACGTGATCGGTACCGGCACGATCCCGCTCGGCGAGTTGGCCCTGCGCCCGGTCTACAGCCGACAGAGCGTCGCCCAGGTCCGGGATGCCGCGCGGCGGTTCCGGCCGGACGTGGCGCTCGTCGAGAACCTCTTTCCGCTCCACTCGCCGTGGGTGATCCGTGAACTTCGTCGCCTCGGAGTTCCCGTCGCCGCCGGTGTTCGCAGCTATCGAATGCTCTGTGCTGCGTCAACGCTGTTTCGCAATGGCTCCGTCTGCCGCGACTGCGTCGGCAGCAAGGTCAATCTGCCCGCCATCCGACACGGCTGCTACCAGAATCTGCGAACGCGAACTGCGCCGCTGGCGGCCAGCCTCGCGTTGCATCGCTCGACCTTCCGTTCGATCGACCGGTACCTGGCCGTGTCCGATTTCGTTCGCAATGAGTTGGTCGCTGCGGGCTTCGACGGTGAACGAATCGTCGTGCGACCGAACTTCGTCGACGACCCGGGGACGCCTGGCATTCAGGCCGGGGACGGCTTTCTCTTTGCCGGCCGCCTCACCGCCGAGAAAGGCGTTGCCCCGATGCTGGAGGCGTGGGCGCGTTCGCAAGCATGGAAACACCATCGTCTCCGGATCGCCGGAAGCGGCCCGTTGGAGTCGTTGTTCGCCGGTCTCGACCCGAAGTTGCGGGTCGAACCGCTCGGCCTGCTCCCGCACGACCGGACGCTCGAGGTGATTCGCGACGCAGCGGTCACCGTGGTCCCTTCCATGTGGCCTGAGCCGTTCGGGCGCGTTGTCATCGAGGCCGCCGCGTACGGTCGCCCGTCGCTGGTCTGCCGCTCCGGCGGATTGGAGGCACTCGTCGACGACGGGGCCACCGGCTGGCTTTCCGAGCCTGACGCTGATGGCTTGACGGCTGCGTTCCGGCAGGCCGCCGACACGACCGACCACGCTGACTTCGGGAGAGCTGCACGAGATCGCTATCTCGAGCGATACACCCGCGAGGCGTCGCTCGGGGTGCTCGACCGCGAACTTCGTGGCCTCGCGCACGACGGCCTCGGTCATCGCCGTTGACCGCGCGTTGCGAGCCGGGTTGAGTGGCCGGCACGTCATTCGGCACCGATCCCAAGCCCACCACGATCAGCGGTCAGCGCTTGCGGCCCGGCTACTCTTCGCGGCATTCGCCCGGCGTGGAGCCGCGAAACTCCGCTGAGCATCAATGCTGTCTCAAGGCGAACCTCAAGCCGCGCCGCTCTCCGGCCGATGAAACGAGACGATGAGTTCTTCCGGGTCAACCCCCTCGAACAAGGCCGCCTTCGAAGGGTTCCGATCCGCGTCCCCGAACGACGGGACGCAGTCGGGTATCGGACCCGTCGAGGCCTTCTGGCGCTTCCGTTCCTGGACCGTGCCGATCACGATCGTGATCGGCATCCTCGCCGGGCTCGCGGCATTGGCGACCTCGGGAACCTCCACCGCGACCACCACGCTCTACCTCACCGACCCACGGGGAGCCCCGGTCTTCCGTGATGGGTCCAGCAGCACGGCTGACCTCAACAGGTACGCACGCCAGCGCGCCGAGTTCGCACAGTCGGCCAACGTGTTGAATCAGGTCGTCACCGACCTCGACGAACTCCGCGTTGCCGATCCGTCGATCCCCGCCGCCGACGTCGACCGTGTCGACGAAATCGTCGAGGCCTCGACGACCACGTCGTCCGACGTCCAGGTCGACTGCACAGCGACCGACCCAGAGCAGGCGCTGCGTGTCTGCAGTCTCGTCGTCAAGACCTACGTCGACATGGCGAATGCCGACATCCAGGAACGCGCGCAGATCCAGATCGACGTGCTGCTCGCCGAGCGCGACCGGATCATCGCCGATGCGGATTCGCAGCCGAGTTCGGTCGCCGACATCGATGGTCGGATTTCCGAGATCAGTACCGAGGCAGCGCTCTTCGGGAGCGGCGTCGAGTTCGTCGAGCCGGCACGGGTCGAGGAGGACTCGCGTCTTGTCCCCGCCGCACAACTCGGGCTCGCCGCACTGCTGTTCGCGGCGTTTGCCATGGCTGCGCTCGCGTGGTTCAGGGCCGGCCGACGGCCGGTGATCAACTCGGGGTCGGATGCCACTGTGGCGGTGCAAGCTCCGCTGCTCGGCGAGGTCGTAGCAAACCCACAGGAGCCCTTCGCCGCGGCGACCGCTCCCGGCGCTGCCTACCAGTTGCTCGCCACCAGCCTCGGTGCAGTCCACCCCGACGGCGGCGTGCTCCTCGCCGGCACGGCGACGCCGAGCCCCCACTCCCACGAGACGATCGCCAGGATGTCGACCGCATCGGCCCGCGAAGGCCGCCGCGTCCTCGTCGTCGACGGCGATGCGACCGGCCGCCGCCTCAGCCGCCTCTTCGGACAGGAACAGACGAACGGCGGTCTCACCGAACTGCTCGCCGGGCTCGTCGGATTCGACGAGGTGCGGCGTTCGATCGGTGTCGGCGGGGCTGCAACACTCGACCTGATCACCGGCGGCCGACCCATCGACGATCCATCAAGCCTGTTCCGGTCGCAGCAGGGTCGCGAGATCCTTGCGTCGTTGCGGACCCGATACGACCTCGTGCTCGTCGCCATCCCTCCGTTGCTGACCGCCGCCGATGGCTCTGCGCTCGCCAGTGCCGCCGACGGTGTCGTGCTCGTGGTCGATCGAGGGACGGACGCGCACGACCTCGAGACCGTGCGACAGCGCCTCGACGTCCTCCGGACCCCGACCATCGGCGTCGTCTTCGACCATCGCACCGGCTCGAACTGACGATCGGCGACGCGAGCATGGCCATGCCACGGCGCTCCGGAAAACCGCTCGCGGCCGTCGCGTCGCAAGCGATCGTGGCGGGTTCCAGCCTGCTGCTCCAACTGGTCGCGCTCCGCCAGCTCGGCACCGACGGTTTGGGGCGCTTCGCACTGCTCTTCGGCATTCTGATCACCGTGAATTCGATCCAGAGTGGCTGGCTCGGCGATTCGCTGACGGTGCTGGACCGCTTCGACCCCGGAATCAGGCGGGCGCTCATGCGGTCCCAGCTCGTCATCGTGGTCCTGGTGTTCACCGTGACCACGCTGCTCGCGTTGCCCGTCGGCGGTGTCAGCTCCTCCACCGCACTGCTGTTCGGTGCGGCGTCCACCGCGTGGGTGATCGAAGAGACGATGCGTCGACTCCTGATCGCTCGCCGCGAGTTCGACAAGCTCCTCGTCAACGATGGGGCGTTCGCAGCAGGGTCATTCGGGTTGGTCGGCTTCGTTGCGCTCACCGATGGGACGTTCGAACTCGAAACGCTCGTGCTCGCGCTACTCGCAGGCGCGGTGCTCGCAATCGCGGTCGGGGCAATCCAGCTTCCGTCGAGCGAGCTGTCGCGCGGGCTGCTCGGACCATCACGGATGCGCGACGTCGCCTCGTTCGCCGTCTGGCGGGCCGCGCAGATCGGGCTCCGACCGGGGAGCCAGGCCCTCGTTCGAATGGTCATCGTCGGCTTTGCGTCGTACGAAGCCCTCGGCCAACTGGAAAGTGCTCGGCTCCTGCTCGCACCGGTGCTGACCGTCGTCAACGGTGCTGGGGTGTACCTCCTCCCGACCTACTCCGCCCAGGCACGAGCCGCTCGGCGATTCTCTCCCGCTGTACCGCTCGCAATGACGACGGTCGGGCTGATCGCCGCCGCATACGGGACCGTGGCAATCATTCTGCGCCAGCCCCTGACCGACCTGCTCACGGATGGGTCGACCACGATCACGGTCACCGCGCTGCTCGCCTGGACGGCCTACTCGATCGGGTTCGGCGCCGGCGTGCCCGCCGGCAACGCAGTTGTCGCTCGCGGCCGTTCGAGGATCGCGTTCACGACTCGAATCATCGACGCCACCATCGGCATCGTCGTCGCAAGCATTCTCGCGGCAACGGGCAACATTGACGCGGCTCCGTTCGGCTTGGCACTCGGCACGGTGGTCGGCGCAGGGCTCCTCCTCCAACGGCTTCGCCAGCTTCCGCCTCCCGACTCGGCACTCCCCGCCCCGACGCCCGACCAACGGCGGGTCGAGCTCGACGGTGCGCCCGCCGTGCCCATCCGCTTCGGCGACGTCTCCACGATGCACCGCGACACCTCCAACACGCACGACGCCGAGAACTCGACCTCGGTGGACTCGGGAATGCTCCGCTGGGAGCCGGCTGCCGCAGCCCTCCCCCGACCACGTCGAGCGCGAGTGCTCACGCCGCGTGGCGCTCGGGGCGAGCCCGGCGGGGAGGATCGCACGAGGCCACGCACGCGGGGAACAACAAGGGATCGCTGGCTGTGGCTCCTGCCGATCGTCGCCATCGTCGCAACCGAGTACAAGTTCCGTCGACGCGAAATCGACGACGCCCTGGGGGGCTCGATCGACCTGACGATCCTTGCCGAACTCGGTGTCTACGGGTTGATCGGGCTGTGGGCGGTCTGGCGGCTGGCGCCCACGCGGCCCCGGCTGACACCGCTGACCCTCGTGATGTGGGGATACATCCTCACGACGGCGGTCAGTGCACTCTATTCGACCTTTGCGCTGCTGGCCCTCGCACGCGGCGTGCAACTCGTCATCATCGGCGCGATGGTGCACGTGCTGGCCGTCGACGGACGGCTCCGTCAGATCAGCGCATTGATCCATGGATGGATCGTCCTGCTCACCGCGTCGATCGTGATCGGGCTGGTCTACGTCGCTCCCACGACGGGCCCCCAGGAAGGACGCTTCACCTGGCTGTTCGTGCACAGCGTGAGCACCGGCTCGATGCTCGCGCTCTCGGTCCCGATGCTCCTCGGCCTCTGGTTGTCCGCGGGACGAAGCGACAACCGGATTCCACTCCCCTGGCCCCGTTGGTCGTACGGGTCGTTGCTCGTCGTCCACATCGTCTTCCTCCTGGCCACCCGAACGCGCGGTTCGATCGGCGGAGCGTTCGTGGCGCTTGCCATCATGGCCTGGGTCTGGACCGGACAGCGGGCAAAGCCTCAGCTCATCCTCGGAAGCCTGGTTGTGGGTGGCGCATCGCTCCTGGCGTTCGGAGAACCGGTCTTCTCGTTTCTCACACGCGGCGAGAGTTCCGAGAGCATCGGCACCTTCAACCGTCGGACGGAGATCTGGTCGCTGGCGTGGGAGTCGTTCCTCGACCATCCGCTCCACGGACTGGGGTTCACCTCGGCCAAGGGGGTGTTCTTCG
>Ga0316197_10000284_pt1 | contig 35788 bp, 27 predicted proteins | sample OudBiesiAoxic_MG_FD_204939 | JGI IMG/M metagenome (GOLD analysis project Ga0316197, IMG submission 204939) | Coastal sediment microbial communities from Oude Bieten Haven, Netherlands - site A oxic | ecosystem: Environmental > Aquatic > Marine > Coastal > Sediment | place: Netherlands... | reverse complement strand
TGCGATGAACGCGCAAGACCCTCGGTCCGCGAAGACCGGGCAAAAAACGCCCTGCGAGGAGCGGCTGCAGAAGTAAAAGCGCAAGCCCGACAACACCGGCAAATCCCGCGATGATGTAGATCGGATCGCGCCAAGCCAGCAATGGGCTGAGCGCCGACGCAGCAAGCGGCACGACGATTGCAGCGCAAACACCGGCCCACATCAAAATTGTGCGCGGACGCCCAGCGGACAACTTTGTCACTGCTTATGCCGGTTGGAGCACAAAATCCGCGCTCAGTGTTGTGTCTTTCGGGCTGGACATCACCGGACGCAGAAACACCGTTTCGAAAGCATCATCATCGTAAGCGAGGTGCCCGTGGGCCTGACCGAACGCGGGAACGATCTGGGGCATTTCAAGGCGAAATACGCCGTTTTCATCGGTCAAGGTGGCACCATGGCTGTGCGGGTCACGTTCATGCCCTTCCGTGGTATGCGCCCAGATCTGGATACGCTGGCGGGGTAGGGGGGCGCCATCACCAGCGCGGCGCACAGTACCGGTCATCCAGAAACCACCACCGCCAATCCGATCGACAACAGGGGCACCGGGTAGGTAATTATTTGCCCCGCCGCGCATGGTGGGTGTGGGTTCAATGCCTTGCGCACGCGCAGGAAGAGCAAGAGCGGCCATTCCGGTAACGACTGTGGCGGCAGCGCCGGTAATCAGTTTGCGGCGTGTTTTGAGCAAGGCGGTCATAGTCATCTCCTTTGGCAAAGTAGGATAAAGTGTACGGGTCTATGCTTTGGATTTCATATAGTGCTGAAAGATAGATTTCCGAGGCATCGGTCGCCTTCACGCCCAGAAACTACAACACTTATACGTGAAAATGCATAGAACCCGGCGTATAGAACAGTGCGCCAGAATATCTGGCGCGTGCAAAGGTGCGGTCCGATCTAATATATTCAAGTGATCGTGGCTACTACACGCGCAAACAGTGTGCTGTCTGTGATGGTCAGGCGGTTTTTTCTACCTCACGCTTGCCGGGGAAGACGTTTTTTATGGCGACATAAAAAACCGGGGTAAAGAAAAGCCCCAGAAGCGTTACGCCGGACATGCCGAAGAAAACGGCTGTTCCCAGTGCCTGACGCATCTCTGACCCTGGGCCTGTCGACACAAGCAAAGGCAGTACACCAAGAATGAAGGCAAATGCGGTCATCAAAATGGGCCTCAACCGCAGTTTACTTGCGTCGATCGCAGCCTCCATCGGGGAACAGCCGCGTTCCTCTTGCGCTTGCTTTGCAAATTCTACGATCAGAATGGCGTTCTTTGCGGCAAGTCCAACCAAGACGATCAAGCCCACCTGCGTGAGGATATTGTTATCCATACCGCGCAGCATCACGCCTGCCAGCGCCCCCAGCACAGCAAGGGGCACCACAAGAATAATGGCGACCGGCAAGGCCCAGCTTTCGTAAAGTGCCGCCATAAAAAGAAACGCAAACAGGATCGAAAAGCCAAAGATATAGGTGGCTGTATTGCCCTGATTGCGTTCCTGCAACGCCAGTTCGGTCCATTCGAATTCCACGCCGGGTGGTATCACCGCAGCCGCGAGTTGCTCCATCTCGATCAGGGCCTCGCCCGTAGAGACGCCTGCAGCGGCCGACCCTTGAACCGGCACGGATACTTGCTGGTTGTAGCGCTGCACCAGCGCAGGCCCTGCGGTATCTACCATTGAAACCAATGTGCCCAACGGCACCAAAGCCCCTGTTGCAGAGCGCACACGTAGCGCTGCAATGTCTTCTTCATTCAATCGGAACTCTTGGTCTGCTTGGGCTCGTACCTGAAACAATCGCCCGAAGGCGTTGTAATCATTCACATAAGCCGAGCCGAGATTGATGGCCAGAGTTTCAAAGATTTCCCCGATGGGGACGTTCAGGATTTGTGCCCGAACGCGGTCAATCTCGAGGTATACCTGCGGCGATCCGGCAGAGAAAGTGGTGAACACGCGCTCAACCTTGTCCGACTGGGCAGCAGCGCCCATGATTGCATAGGCAGACCCCAAAACGCGCGACATATCGGCGCTTTCGTTCTCTTTTAGTTGTAGCTTGAAGCCGCCGCCATTGCCCACGCCACGCACCGCAGGCGGCGCAATCGCAATGATGAAGGCCTCGCGCAGCGCCTGCATCCGGCCGAACAGCTGTCCGACGATCGCATTGGCATCCAACCCGCTTTGAGCACGTATCTCGAAGTCTTCGAAAGTGGTAAAGATGACCCCCTGATTGCTGGCATTGGTGAACGTAGCCCCGGAAAAGCCAGCAAAGGCAACTGCGTTCGTAATTCCCGGTGTTGCCAGTGCAATCTTGGTCGCTTGTCTGATAACGTCATCCGTCCGCTCAAGCGATGCGCCATCCGGCAATTGAACGACGACAATAGCATAGCCCTGATCCGCATCAGGGATGAACCCTGTGGGCACTTCCTGACTGATCCAATAGGTGGCCCCGAGAAGCCCCGCAAATACCGTTAAAGACACAAGCAACATCCGAACAGAGCTGACCAGCGTTCTGACGATTGCCGCATAGCCGTTCGTCAGCGCATCAAAACCACGGTTGAACGCGTCGGCAACAGGGGTTGTCAAACGCGCAATCGGATTACCTGATGGCGCCGTGCTATGAGGTCTGAGCATACTGGCAGCCAGAGCAGGCGAGAGGGTCAGGGAATTGAACGTGGAAATAACTGTTGCCACGGAAATGGTGATGGCAAACTGCCGGTAGAATTGGCCTGTGATGCCCGGCACCAGAGCGGCGGGCACAAAAACTGCAATCAGCACCAGCGAAGTTCCGATAATTGCCGTTTGTACCTCGTCCATTGTGCGCGCCGACGCCTCGCGCGGCGACATGCCGTCTTTTATATTGCGCTCTACATTTTCGACCACAACGATTGCGTCATCTACGACAATCCCGATGGCAAGGATCAACCCGAAGAGCGTGAGCAGGTTCAACGTGTAGCCAAGCGCCAGCATGACGGCGAATGTGCCGATAAGAGAAACGGGAATTGCCAAAAGCGGGATGATGGCCGTGCGCCAGCTTTGTAGAAACACAAGGATGACAACCACAACCAGCAAAATGGCCTCGAACAATGTGCGGTAGACAGCGTTGACCGACGCCTCGATAAACTCTGTCGGGTTATAGACGACGCGGTATTCCAGACCTGTAGGGAAATCCTGCGCCAACGTCTCCATCGTCTGCAAAATTTCATCCGCCGAGGCCAAAGCGTTTGACCCCGGTCTTTGAAAGATACCCAATGCGACGGCGGGTTTGTTGTTTAGATACGAGTTGGTGACATAGGACCGGGCTCCGATCTCAACCCGTGCGACATCGCGCACGCGTACCACGCGGCCGTCATCAGACGCTTTTACAATGACTTCGCCGAATTGTCTGGGACTTTCCAGTCTGCCTTGTGTTGTGATCGTCACCTGAAATGCACTGTCGCTGTCATTGGGCGGTGCCCCTAGCGATCCGCCAGACACCTGCACGTTTTGTTCGCGCAGGGCGTCAACCACATCACCAGCTGTTAGTCCCAGCGACCCGAGCCTGTCGGGATCCAGCCAGACACGGGCTGAAAACTCGCGCTCGCCAAAAATAAGCAAATCACCCACGCCGTCGAGACGCACCAACCGGTCCCGCACACGAGACCGCGCATAGTTCGACACATAAAGCTGGTCGAAAGAGGCATCGGGCGACAGCATATGCACGACCATCATCAAATCAGGCGATGATTTCGTCGTCGTGACGCCCAATGCGCGCACCTCTTGCGGCAGGCGCGGCTCTGCAATGGAGACCCGGTTTTGCACCAATACCTGTGCGGCATCCAGATCGGTGCCCAGCTCGAATGTGATCGTAAGGCTCATTGAACCGTCGGTTGTTGAATAAGACGACAAATACAACATGTCCTCAACGCCGTTGATCTCTTGTTCAAGCGGGGTGGCCACGGTCGCCGCGATCGTCGCCGCATCTGCGCCGGGGTAATTGGCGCGCACCACGATAGAAGGGGGTGCGATCTGAGGATATTGCTCGATTGGCAATTGTGTGTAGGAAATCAAACCCACAATTGTCGTAATGACCGATATGACGATCGCAAAGATCGGACGGCTGACAAAAAACCGGCCCATGTTCAGCGCTCTGCAATCAGGGGCAGTTCCACCATTTCAGGTGTCACGACGCTGCCGGGACGTGCACGCACGATCCCTTCGATGACAATCGTCTCAGACCCGTCTAACCCGTCACGGATCACGCGGTAGCCGTCTATTCTTGGCCCCGGACGTACGGGCAACGGGGTTACATTCCCTTCCGCATCAACACTCATCACCAAGCGCCGGTTCTGGTCCGCGACAATCGCCTCATCTGGCACCAACACACCCTCGTAGGGCAGTGAACCCGGTACGTTTACACGACCAAAGAGGCCCGGGGTCAGCAGCTCGTCTGGGTTGTCCAGAACGGCACGGACACGCATGGTTCCGGTCTCTGCATCAATGCGGTTTTCGGAAAAGTCGAGAACGCCGTCTTGCGCCGGGATGCTTTCATCCGACAGCGATACCTTGACCTTAAGCTGCCCGCCGCCTTCTTGCAGCGACGCTCCGCGCGCCCGCGCGTCGCGGGCGTAGGCTAGGAAATAGCGCTCATCGATGTCGAAATAGAAAAAGATTGGGTCAGACGATACGATAGAGGTAAGCTCGGTATTATTGGCCAAAACCAGGTTGCCCGGATCCACCAATGCCTGATCGATACGGCCCGACATAGGTGCGGTAATTCCCGAGTATTCGATGTCCAGTTGCGCCAGTTCAAGTGCCGCGCGGGCTTGCTCCAGCGCGCCTTGTGCTGACAAGAAAGACTCGCGGCGCTGATCCAATACGCTTTGCGCGATGTTTCCGTTTGCAATCAGTGTCGAAGCGCGCTCGAGCTGTTCACTGGCGAAATCGTATGTTGCTTGCGCCACATCGATCTGCGCCTGTGCCTGCCTCAGAACTGTACGAAACTGCCGTTGATCGATTGTATACAGCAATTGTCCTTTTTCGACGAGGCTGCCGTCTTTGAAGTGCACTTGCTCTAAATACCCTGATACGCGCGCCCTGACGGTGACTTCGCCTTCAGCTTCAAAGCGACCGACAAATTCGTCATCTTCGATAATCGTCTTTACGACCGGTTTTGCGACGGTGACAGGCGGCGGCCCGTTCTGTGCCAGTGCGCTGCTTATAAAAAGTATAAAACAAACGGCGCCAAATGCCGTGCGCAAAAGCGTCATGAGAGTATCCTTTTCGAGAGATGGGCAGCAGGTATACCGACCGTAGTGGATGCCAGCGTGTTTGACCAAATAGAATTGTGGATACGCGGATCAACTCTTTGCTAGAAAAGAAAAAGCTGTTGAAATGAAGGGCGTTTTTTCGCGGCGAAGCGCTGGTGTCTGAAAGTGCGGGCGACAATGATCTGTTTTCTGGCAGACGCATTTGATGTCAGGTCAGAACAGAACGCTGTATCTTAGGATGTATCTTAGGGCAGGCGTGCGATTGTGCCCGCCAGATCAAGGGAACCCTGACCTGTCCGTGGGCTCCATACATCTGCGCCTAGTGGACGTGCGCCATCCTTCAGCGTCTGCCGAAGCTGTGCAGGTGGTACGTCAACCGTCGTCCATTTCTGGCGCAACGCCGCTATCGCCCCGGCCACCACTGCAGAAGAAGAAGATGTCCCACCGCTGCGCAAATGCGCGTTGTTGTCTTCTACAAACCAACTTGGCGCGCACAGGTCTGGTTTCTCTGGCCGGCCGTATCCCAGATCAAATCCCGAAGGGCCGGGCCCTTGCGAGGCAGCCCCGACCCACAGGGCATCGGTTCGGACAGCACCCACACAGGTTACATCCGGCAGGCCGTTTGCGCCCCAGATGCTGCGACCGGGGCCGCGATCGTAGCCAGTTGAGCGGGGGTCACCACAAAATTGACCGCTGTTGCCAGCTGCAAAGATAACATCATGGCAGCGGCCTACTCTGGAAATAAAGTCATTCAGATAGTGGTTGGGGTCATTGGTGTAGAAACCGCGCAGAGATTCAGCAAATCGATCGACAATCCCCCACGCGTTCAGAATAACCCATGGACCCTTGGCCGACAAAAAGAAGTAATTCATGAAAGCATAGGCGAAGAGCGCACGCAGTGCAAAATTTTCCACATCCACGATCCGCTCGGGTAACAATGGCAGATCATAGAAGGTGGCGTCTGGCGCTATGTCGATAAGGGATCGCAAAAGCATGGATCCATGGCCGTTTGGCGCAGTTGTGTATGGATCCGACGCTTGCCCCGGTTGTTGAATATTGCCACCAGCGCTCCAGAAGAGACCGCCGCCATAGGTGCCACCAAGATGCCGGATGTAATCTTGATTGAGACCTCGATCGACGACAAAGACACGTACACCTTCCCCCGTCAGTTTCGGCGGGCATAGCGCGTCCGTTTTGACCAGCGTATTGGCGTGGCGCCGTGTGCCGAAATGCCGACCCATGGCGTCGCCAGCGCACCAGTGTTGCGTGGCGCTATCGCCAGCCATGGATGTGCCGACCAGATCAATGCCTATAATGCGTGCGATGTCCGGGCGGCCTCTTTCGCGCGCCGCACGCCTGAACCGCTGTAATAACTTCCGCGCATCATCAGCCGTTTCTGCCTGCAGCGGGATGCCATAGCCCAACCCTGCTTGCGGCGACTGCCCCATGGTTTCCCCGTAGGGACTGATGGCTTTCCACGGGTTGTTACTCGGCTCGCGATCAGGCTTGAAATTGGGCGCGCCAAAGTCCGCAATCATGCTTTCAATGCTTAGGCCAACAACTTTGAGGTTGGTTTCAAGCATCGCTCTGCTTTGGTCGAAGAGATATAGATTTACTGGCAAGGTAGCACTGGCCTTCGATGACGGGGTGAACACGCCCCCCCTTGTTTTCAAGACACAACCGTGCCCCTATCAACTAAGGCTAGACCCCGCAGCGGCTGACCGGCAGGGCATTACCTTACGTAAATTTAAGTTATCTTTTTTTGGCGAATCGTTCAATGATACTCGTGAAAGGGTCCGTTTTCCGTGAGCGCAAATACTCAGAACACGCAACGCAGTAACCGTAAACAAGCAGCATTCGGGGCCACGGGAAAAGCCGTGGCCGCGCCCGCACGCTATGCTGGTGCTCCGGTCATGTCTGCTGACGTTCAAGAAGCACCGGTATCCGTCAAAGAATTACTTGGCCCGACCGACCAGACACTGGATACCAGCGGTTACCTTTGTGTTGCTTTTGTGGATGTGGTTGGATTTTCCGCCCAGATGAACGCGGATGAACGGGGTACCTTTCAACGCTGGACCGGTATGCGCGAAGAAGTTGTGCTGCCCTTGCTTGCCCGTTTTGGTGGTGTGCTGATCAAATCTACAGGCGACGGCATTCTGGCCACTTTCAAAAACGTGGTGCCCGCGGTGGAATGGAGCGTGGAACTGCAAGCCGCGGCGCGGCAACGTCGTCAGGGTATGGCTTTGCGGGTTTCTTTGAACTTTTGCAAAGTCATGTGGGATGGTGTTGACTTGCTGGGCAACGGCGTGAATGTCGCTGCGCGATTGCAAGAACATGCATCGCCCGGTGGGGTGATTTTGACCCAGTCCGTGCAGGATGCCATTGAAGGCCACGCAGCTTTCGAAACCGTTTCTCTTGGTCCTGTAGGCCTGCGAAAAATGGGTGAGGTGCCTGCGGCCTACGAGTTGAAAACAGACGGGCGGCATCAGGGCCAGCAAGAAAAGAAGACGCATCGACCCTCAATTGCGGTCATGCCATTTGTGAATATCGGTGGCCAACAACACGACGACTACCTTGCCGCAGGCATTGTCGAAGATATCGTCGTCTCGCTATCGGGGCATCGCGACCTGACGGTGATCTCGCGTTCGTCGACGCTCGCCTTTGCGCATCAACCCATCAACCCCAAAGAAGTCGGCGCCGTGTTAGGGGTTCGGTATTTGATTACCGGCACGCTGCGGAGGGCATCGGGCAGATTGCGTATATCGGCGCAGCTTTTGGATACGACTACCGGTCAGCAACTTGCGAGTTTGCGGCGTGATTTCGAAGCGAAAGACATGTTTTCTGTGCAGGATGAAATTGTCGAAACTGCGCTTGTTAGTCTGTTGCCGGAAATGCAGTCAGCAGAGCGCCGCCGGGCAATGCGTAAATGGCCTGCGTCATTGTCGGGGTACGATAACTATTTGAAAGCACTTGACCTTATTGGCAGTTTAAAGCATGACCAATTTGACAATGCCCGCACACATCTGGAGCGGGCCATTGAAATTGACCACAGTTTTTCGTCGTCTCTGGCGTGGGCCGCACGTTGGTATAGCCTTCGGATCGGGCAAGGCTGGTCGGAGGATCCTGCCGCGGATTCTGCTAAAGCCGAACAACTGTCACTGCGCGCAATGCGCTGCGACGAGAATAACGCGTTGGCACTCGCCACCTATGGCCATGTGCGGTCCTATCTCTTTGGTGAGTTTGAACAGGCCCTGCATTATTTTGACCGCGCTAAAGACGCCAACCCAAACAGCTCGACCGCGCATCTGCTGACCAGCGTAACCCTTTCCAGTTTAGGCCGAAACGAAGAAGCGATTGCGAGCGCCGAGCGCGCATTGCGTTTGTCGCCTTTTGATCAATGGCTTTTCATCCATTATGTTTTTCTGGGTGTGGTCCACTATGATGCGGGTAATTATGAACAGGCATTGACATGGTTGTCACGGGGCGTGGCCGAAAACGACCGGTACACAACGGCACTGCGCACAATGGCGGTAACGCAGATCGCCTTGGGTGACCAGGCAGCAGCCCGAGCGACCATCGCCACACTTTTACAAAAGGAGCCAACGTTCCGCCTGTCGAATTACAAAAATACCCGCAGGCTCTACAGCGACACCAAGCAAGCGGAATTGTTTCGGATACGCCTGCGAGAGGCGGGCGCTCCCGAATAAAAAGATCAGTTTAGAAGGAGATTTTTCATGTCGGGATCCAAAGGCCCTTTAGGTGCATTTGATGCGCGTGACGCCAGAGATGCGCGTGACGCACGCGACGCCAGAGACGCCCGTGACGCAAGAGGTAGCGCGCTTTACGGTGGTGGGTCTAACTATTTGAACACCGGGATATCGCCGCATCCTCTGTACGACGGCGAAGACCGCGTGCCGCCGAACCCACCCACACCGGTGCAAGATCGCTGGTGGCCGGGCAATCAGTGGCCTGCAACCTCGCCCGAAGCAACTGATGCGGCAGGCAATCCAGTACGTCTGCACCAGATTTACAAACACTATAGAACGGCTGAGTTTAACAACTGGTCACCCGGAAACGATGCCATATCCTTCCTTCCTGAATTTGTGGCACTGGATACGCAGGGTGGTGGTGCTCCGGATTGGACAAATTATACTCTCGCGACACCTGCACACACGTTGAATAACGGTTCCGATGAGACCGATTTGGGCCGCATTTGGAATCTGTCTGACGAACTGACCGAACTTGTCGGGTTGATAGAGTATCGCGCGGGCGTGATGAGTGAGGCCATTCAACAAAGAAACACTGTGATAGGATACTACCAATCGGCGGCGTCTTTTACGTTCTTGTCACACCCCGCCACCTACAGGCTGTGCCATATCGCCTTGGTCGTCGGTCAGTTTGTGGCTTTCCATTTCAAAAAGCATTTTAACCGGCCAAGACCGTCGCAACTGCACCCCGCGCTGATGCCGCCAATTGATGTGCCGCAGCACGCCGCATACCCAAGTGCCCATGCAACTGAGGCCTGGTTGATCGCTTATTGCCTGGACGAGGTCATGCGTGACGGCGTTGGCAATGACGCCAAGATTATGGAAACGGTGCATGCAGGCGGGCAAACACGCAATGCATTGCACGACATCGCGACACGTATTGCACGCAATCGCGAGGTCCTTGGCGTTCATTACCCGTCAGACAGTGAAGCAGGCAGGCAATTGGCTGTTCAAGCCTTTGAGACGCTTTTTGCTTGCCCCTCCGTCGGAGATGCGATCAGCGACAGCGCACTTGCTAACAAAGCGCGTCAGGAATGGGCGGGAACGATGCTTCCGTGACCCAAAACGCGTTTCTGGGTTAAGGGGTAAGATGTTCGGTATGACATCTGTGATTTCTACTGAATTCAGGTGGTTGCCCCGCACGCAGGGCTGATGCAACGCGTGACTTCCATGCCGGATTGCCAGTTATCCAAGAGGTGCCGCAAATTGGGGCTGCGGCACAGCTGAATGAGCGTATTTTTACTGCGCGCATAGGGCTCAAGAGGATAGCTCGGGTTTGAAGACGCTGAATACAGCGTTTTTCTGGACAGGGTTGTCAGGCGCCGCTGTTTGTTTGCGCACACGTCGAAGTGTAATATGTTATTTGTTTAACCAGTGATGATTAAACGTTGAATAACAGTTCAGTACGCCGCGCTCATAAAGTGTAGGATTAAGAAAGCACCGACTGGTTCTAGCGAGGCGAATTGCTGCGGATCACCTTCAAAAGCAGGCTGCGGAGTTGTTCCAGTTCGGCGGTGGTCAACTGTTCTGCCATGTTGTGCTCGAATTGGATTGCGGCACCGCTCAGATCGTTGAAAACCAACTTTCCTTTGGAGGTCAAAGACAGCCATTCGACACGGCGGTCGTCCGGGCTTGTTTGTCGTCTTAGGTACCCCTTGTCTTGCAAAGCGTGAACTGCGCGGCTCACCTTGGTTTTGTGTAGAATGGCCTGCGTGCAAATGTCTTTGGCGGTCATGTCCCCGCGATGGCCCAAGTGAAAGAGAACCCGCCATTCCGTTCTAAGCATACCGTAGCCTACGCGGTAGCTGGGTTGAAACTTTGCGCTCACAAGCTCTGATGCCTGGTTCAGCAAATATGGCAAAAAGCGCGTCAGATCTGATGGCATGAAGGCACCACAAATAAGGATGAATCATTGTTAGTTACAAAAGTAACTGTTATTTTCTAACTGCGCAATTGTGGAGAACCCAATGAACAAACCATCGCCGCTGCACGATATGGTGCAGGCCCCGTCGCTGCCCGGGCCACATGCAGGCTATATGCCGGGGTTTGGAAACGACTACGAGACCGAGGCGCTTGAAGGGGCGTTGCCGCAGGGCATGAACAGTCCGCAAAAATGCAACTATGGGCTATATGGAGAGCAACTTTCAGGGACTGCGTTCACGGCTCCGAGCCATCAGAACGAGCGCACATGGTGCTACCGGATACGCCCGTCAGTCAAACATTCCCATCGATATGCAAAAGTTGATCTGTCTTACTGGAAATCCGCCCCGCATATCGTCGATGACGTAAGCTCGCTTGGACAATACCGCTGGGATCCAGTGCCGCATAGTGAAACGCCCTTAAACTGGATGACAGGGATGCGGACCATGACGACCGCTGGCGACGTCAATACGCAGGTGGGCATGGCATCACATGTCTATCTGGTCACGGAAAGTATGGTCGATAGCTACTTTTTCTCGGCGGACAGCGAAATGCTGATCGTACCGCAGGAGGGTAAACTACGGTTTTGCACCGAACTTGGAATTATCGATCTCGAGCCTAAGGAAATCGCTATTTTGCCGCGTGGCCTGCTTTATCGGGTTGAGGTACTTGAAGGACCTTGCCGCGGCTTCGTCTGCGAAAACTACGGGCAAAAGTTTGAACTGCCGGGCAGGGGACCCATTGGCGCGAATTGCATGGCCAATCCCCGTGATTTCAAGGCGCCGGTCGCCGCGTTTGAAGATCGCGAAGTGCCTTCGACCGTGACGGTAAAATGGTGCGGCCAGTTTCATGTGACCAGCATTGGCCAGTCCCCGCTGGACGTGGTCGCGTGGCACGGCAACTATGCACCTGTGAAATACGATCTGCGTACCTATTGCCCTGTGGGCGCAGTTCTTTTTGACCATCCTGACCCATCGATTTTCACTGTTTTGACAGCGCCATCAGGACAGCCTGGTACCGCGAACATCGACTTTGTTCTGTTTCGCGAACGCTGGATGGTTGCCGAAGATACATTCCGCCCGCCCTGGTACCACAAAAACATCATGTCCGAGTTGATGGGTAACATTTATGGCCAGTACGATGCCAAACCACAGGGGTTCATTCCCGGCGGCATCAGCTTGCACAACATGATGCTGCCGCACGGTCCCGATAAAGAGGCTTTTGAAAAAGCGTCAAATGCAAATTTGGGCGCAGACAAGCTTGGCAATACGATGTCGTTCATGTTCGAGACGCGCTTTCCCCAACATCTGACGTCATTTGCCGGCAAAGAAGCACCTTTGCAGGATGACTACATCGACTGCTGGACAGATATTGAGAAGAAATTTGATGGCACACCCGGTAAAAAGTAGTGGATAAAACTACGTCGGGTTTGTCTGTTTATCCGATGTGTCGGGGCGGTGTCTGCGGTCGTTGTATATTTGTGGCGTTTGGATTTACCCAAGGTGGCGTGAGAAGCAATGCGTCAAAGACCGCATTTGCGCCTCCGATGGCATGATCGATATCAAGGGTATCCAAAAGCTCCAACCGCGCGCAAAGCAATTTCCAGACCTCTGGCTTTCCCATGTCGTAGTATGTGATTGGATTGTCGGGCAAAGCGCGTTTCAGCGATTTGGCGATCATGCCTGCACCAAAAGCACAACCGAAGGCCACATAGAGGCCGCCAAGAACGTAGGCGGGGTCAGCCTTGGACGCGGGTGGAGAAACCGAAGGCGCATGCGATAGGTCTGCACGCAAGGCCATGATGCGGTTTTGGAGGGTCAACTCGGGCCAAAGAGACAGGGAACATCTGGTTGTCTCAACCTGCGTGAAAACGCGAAGATGTGCGAGGTTAATCGCTTCTAATTCGGGGGCTGTGATGTCGGCGGCAAGCAATCTGGAAAAGAGCGGATGCAGGTGCACTGCTTTATGCCGCGCTCGTGTTGCGTTGCGCATATTCAACCTAACGGACGAACGAGTCATTTGTGTTTGTGGGGCCTTCAATGCACGACCGGGAATTCGAGCAAAAAGCGCGCGCCATCTTTGTAAGCTGTATCAAGTCTGATTTTGCCGCCGTGCAGTTCGATTATCCGTTTGGAAATCGCAAGGCCCAGTCCCGTGCCCTCTACTTCCGAGTGTTGCACCAGCCTTTGTGTCGGTTCAAAGATTTTTTCGGCGTATTTTGCATCAATGCCGGTGCCGTTGTCTGTAACCGCAATGATGATGGGCGTGTGCCCAATACGATTGACTTCCACCTCTAGGGTTACGTCCTTGCGCCGATATTTCAGGGCATTGCCAACGACGTTCAGAAACAGCCGCGTCAACATGGTCTCACTGCCTGTAACCTTTGGAAGATCGGTCAGCACGATACGACCACCGGTTTCTTTTAACTCACCGGCGATCAGGCCCACTACGTCTTTCATGGTTTCATGAAGGTCGATGCACGTGAAATCCGGGGCTTCTTCTGTCAATAGCGTCAGCTCGATCAATGCTTCGGTCAGCTGCTGAAGCTTGGTTGCAGAAAGGCTTGCGATTTCCTGACACTGGCGCACGCTCGCTTCGTCGAATCCGTCTTCCTCCATCCAGTCCAAGGCAAGTTTAATACCCCTCAACGGAGCCCGAATGTCATGTGCTGCGGCATGTGCAAATTGCCGCAAAGAGTCGTTTTCTTTCTTCAACAAGACTTGGGATGCGATAATGTCGAGAAATTCCTTGAAGATTTCACGGGCAGCTTCCAGCTCTTGGGGTTCCCACGCAAGGCTTTGATCCCGGTGTTCTTCGACCCATCGATCAAACGAGGTGCGCGGCCCAACAATGACGCCGGATTTTGGATCCTTGACGGTCTTACTGTTTGGATGGCCCGCCCATTCTACCCTGCGTGTGACTGGCCCGCGAAACCATATCAACTGGCAAACCCGATGCATGACGATGGGCTGTATCAAGGCACCGCATGCGGTTTCGAGGTGTTCTTCCGCAGCTGGGAAATCCAGATGAAGCGCTGTGGTCTGAAACTGATCGTTATCGGTCATCCCGTTTTGGGCCCATTTCACAATCGTGCGGATAAATTCTGTGGGCGGTGTTTCACCCGAGGTGTGGATGTTGTTGCCGTATTGAAACGCAAAGCCGTCGGCGCGCAGAAACTTTTGCAAGATCGGCACCATGGACATGATGACCTGCTCGACATCCCCTTCGCGTCTCAGTTCCGAGGCAAAGTTGTTTTCCACGCGGCGCAGATCTGTAATCATATCAGCCGTTGCAGCCCGTTGATCCTGCTGCATCCGCATCATCAGAGCCGAGCCAATTTCCTGAATAAGGCTCCAACTGTCCACTGGGACAACGCTTTCGTCTTGATTGTGGCAGGCAATCATACCCCAAAGCCTGCCTTCGTTTTTCAGGGCGCACGAAAACGTTGATGAAAGTCCCATGTTGCGCAGATACGCGGTGTGCATGGTAGATACAGATCGCATTGTGGCCCACGTCTGGTCCAGTGGTGCACCTCCACGCTCAAGTGTCCGAATTGGTATGTTGTCATCCGACACCGTACCTATGACCCGGCAGGGTACGATCTTCATCATTTCCCTGACTTGCATCGGTATATCGCCCTCAGGGAAATGCAGTCCAAGATAGCTGGGCATATGCGCCGCGCGGCTTTCCGCTTCTACCGTGCCAGACCAGTCCGGCAAGAAACGGTATATCTTGACCCTGTCAAAGCCGGTAATGTCCCGCACCGCTTGTGTTGCGATCTGCTGTGCGCTGGCAAAGTCCACTGCATTCATCATCTGAGCGCATGCCTTGCTGCACAGTCGCATTCTTTTGCGTGTGTGCGTCGCAGAGGGGTCATTGTTCGGAATGAATTCCACGAACTGATACCCTTTGTGAATATGCGTGGTAATATCAAAAGCCACGCTGCCAACCTTCACCGCAGTATCCAGCACCTCTTGCACCACTCCTGCTTTCAGCGCCAGCAGTGACAGTTCTTTTGCGACTTCGGCATCGATGTCTGCAAGCCGTGCGCCTAACGCTATGTTGGAAGGAAAGCCCAGAATATCTTGCAGATTGTCCGACGCGCCGATGATGCACTGCGTCTCGGCATCCAGAACCAGCATGCCACCCACATTCTGGATCATTCCCGACAAATGGACCGGTTCGCTTTCACAGTTGTTCAGACGAGCGGGATCCTGACGGTTGAAAAACTGCGACAAAGATTGGTTCATCTAAAAGCCCTTGAGTGGTTCAGTTCGACAGGGCCATCAGGGCCTTGAACGTGTCTATGCCACTCGGGGTTAATTCCGCGTGAAAGACGCCTTTAACGGATTTCACGAACAATTTGCGCACGCTGCAAGTGCATTGAAACTGGAGAATTTCCCTTTTTTGTCAAATGCCGCGCATGCGAAGGCACCAGTTCGGTATACCGTGGTATTCCGCTAAGTATTTAAAAACATTGATTTTTTGTGGGTTTTGTTGAATGTTGAGGCAGTTGGGAGGAACTAAATCATGGATCAGATGAACCTGGAGGCTTGGCATGCACGAGCCACGGATACGGCTGGCTGCGTTTCCGAACAGACCGCACAGGCACTGCATGCGACTGTGGGAACAGGGGGGGCAGCGCCTCGGGCCGGTGATCCTTTGCCACCGCTTTGGCATTGGTGCGCATTCCCTGATTTTGCGCCGAACGATATGCTGGGCGATGACGGGCATCCCAGAGGGGGAACGCTTTTGCCGCCGGTCCGTTTGCCGCGACGTATGTGGGCAAGCGGTGCTGTCCATTTGCATGCTCCACTGCATGTGGGCGACAGGTTGGAGAGTCGGTCATCCGTACGTTCTGTCGTTGAAAAAACGGGCGCTAGCGGCGAGATGATATTCGTAACCCTCGACCATGCGATTTACGGGCCGGCTGGTCTGGCGATCGAAGAGCAGCAAGACATTGTCTATCTGCACATTCCGCAAACGTACACGCCACCCCGCAAAGCAACTATGCCGGACAAGCTTTGCGAGAGCATTGAGACAAAAGAAACACTGCTTTTCCGTTATTCGGCGCTGACCTTTAACGCGCACCGCATCCACTATGACCGCGCCTATACAATTGAGGTTGAAAAATACCCTGATCTGGTTGTGCACGGCCCCTTACAAGCGACGCTTTTGATGCGCCAGGCCGTAGAAACCAAGGGTCGCGTACCGCGCCATTTCTATTTCAAAGGTATTCATCCGATGTTTGCTTTGGGCGGTTGCGACATTGCCGTTGAGGAAACACAGGCGGCGCTGAACCTTTGGACAGGCCAGAACGGCCACCAATGCATGCAAGCCACTGCGATCTGGGAGGAAACACAATGACGGTTTTGACAGGAATGCGCGTGGTTGAAGGGTCGGCTTTTGTCGCCGTGCCTCTGGCTGGTATGACGCTGGCCCAAATGGGGGCTGAAGTGATCCGCTTTGACCGTATCGGCGGCGGTTTGGATGCAGGCCGCTGGCCGCTTGCGCCAAATGGCCAAAGCCTGTTCTGGGCGGGTATGAATAAGGGCAAAAAATCTGTTGCCGTGGATATGAAATCGCCTCAGGGACGTGAATTGGTTACGCGCATCGTCACGGCACCGGGTCCGGATGCGGGCCTTTTCCTGACAAACCTGCGGGTGCGCGGGTGGATGGATTATGAGACGCTGAAAAAGCATCGTGACGATCTGGTCATGGTCACCTTGACAGGGGATAGGCACGGTCGTCCGCAGGTTGACTACACAGTCAATCCCGCCCTTGGCATTCCGCATATCACGGGGCCGGAAGGAAGCCACGATCCTGTGGCGCATGCTTTGCCGGCTTGGGATCTGATTGCTGGCAATATGTGTGTATCCGCGCTGCTTGCTGCTGAACGCCACAGGTTAAGGGGCGGCGGCGGGCAGGAGGTCGAACTGGCCCTCAAGGATGTGGCCGCAGCGACGCTGGGCCATTTGGGCATGATCGGTGATGCCTGTCTGAACGGCCACGACCGCGCAAAAGCCGGCAACGCGCTTTATGGCGCTTACGGTCAGGACTTTGTCTGTGCGGATGGGCGTCGTGTGATGGTCATTGGGTTGACGACGCGCCAGTGGCTTGGGTTGATCACCGCAACCGAGACGGCAGACGCCATATCAGCACTCGAGACGAAACTCGGCGTCTCACTGGCCGATGAAGGGAACAGATGGCGTTTTCGCCAGGACATTACGAACATTCTGCGCCCGTGGTTTTCAGCGCGTCGCGTTGAAGACTTTGAACGCGCTTTTAATAAGGCAGGGCTGACGTGGTCAGAATTTCGTACGGTACGTGAAGCCTTGGACAAAGATCCGGATATGGGGCTGGAAAATCCGATGTTTTCGGATGTGTCACAACCGGGACTTGGGCGGTTTCCGGTCCCGTCGCATCCCGCCGCCTTTGGGGCAGTCGACCGCGCGCCTGTAGGGCCCGCACCGTCGCTCGGGTCGCATACCGAAGAGGTGCTCGCTGACGTGGCAGGTCTGTGCCACACCGAGATTGCACAGCTTTTTGACAAGGGCATCGTACACTCGCCAGAGTACGCCACGTCGCGCAGCGCGGCATAAGCTTTAAGGTTTCGGGTTCAGGAGGCGTGCCGCCAAAGGTGCACCAAGAATGACCACAAAAATGCGCAGGATGTGGTGGGCGACTACAAAGGCAACGTCCGCCCCGACAATGAGCGCCAGAACCGTTAGTTCCGCTTGTCCGCCGGGCGCGAACGACAAAAGTGCCTCCATCCCCGGGGCCAGCTGAAACGCATAGATTGCTTCGACGAAGATCAGTGTCAGGATCATCAACAGCACGCAAAACCCAAGGCTCGCGACAAGATCGCGGCGTACCTCGACCATCGTGATACCCGCGTATTTGCAACCTATCCCCATGCCTATGAAAAACTGTGCGGCCCAGATTGCCTCTGCTGGCGGGCGGTAGTGCAGGCCGCCCGACAGCGTCACAACGGCCGTCAACAAAAGAGGCCCCAGAATGGATGCGCCGAACATGCCGACACGTTTGGCCAGCCGCCAACCCACAATGGCGCAGGCCACCATCACCAAAAGTTCATGTGGCGGAATCGAAAGCGCAGGCACACCGGGTGGATTGGATAAATCCGCGTCCCATATGCCACTCAGCAAGAACGGCAGCGCCACGACGATCACCAACACCCGCGTGGCATGGATCAACGAGAGCGTGCGCACATTCGCACCGGCCTCTTCGCCAAAAAGGATCATGTCCTGTAACCCGCCCGGCATCGCGCCATAATAAGCCGTTGCAAAGTCGTACCCGCACAGGCGTTGAAAATAGGGAACACCGGTCAAAGCGATAAGTGCGATCATGACCGGAACCATCAACAGCGTGGGCCACATGGCCGGAAAGCTTGCAAGTACCGCAGGTGTGAGGGTGGCACCAACGGCGACACCCAGAATGGTGCGCATACTATCGTTCACGATCTTTATGCCGCGCAATGGCAAGCCGACCAACGCAGCAATCAGGCACGCGAAAATGGGCCCCAGCAGCCACGGTAGCGGCAGATGCAACAATTTGAAAACCGCAACGCCTATGCCGGCCACAATGAACGCGGTCAGCGTGGGCTTCATGCAGTGACCCCTTGCAACCTATAGACCAGAGACGTGTGCAAATGCGCTTCGGCGGCATCTGCAGCACCTTCGCCGTCGCCTGCGCGCAAGGCAGCAACGATGGCGTCGTGTTCTTGTGCCACAACATCAATGCGACCTGAGTCGCTGTAGGTTGTCGGGCCTAACAAAAGCAAAGAGTTGTTCAACGCGCGCGCAGCGTCCAACAAGAAGCGGTTGCGTGCTGCATGATATAGACCAATGTGGAAATCTTGATTGAATGCGGCTGCGGCAGCGGGGGCTTCCCGATTGGCAATGATGCGTTCGTTGAGTGCTGCCAGCGCGTCAAATTCCGCTTTTGCACCGTGTTTGGCAGCCATTTTGGCGGCTGTTCGTTCAAGCACTGCGCGCATGTCAAAAAGCTCTACGATTTCGGTCCGGGTCAGTTTGCGTATCACTGCGCCCACGCGGGGGCGGTGTTCGATGATACGATCATTTTCAAGCCTTCTTAATGCTTCGCGAACAGGGGTGCGGGACAACCGGAGCCTGCAGGCGACCTCTTCTTCGCGCAGCCTGTCGCCAGGCGTATAGTCCCCACGACGCAGCGCTGTGACAAGCGCATCATAGGCGGTTTCACCGCTTGATTGTGTCTGGGTGGACATTGGGATATCACTTTCGTATCCGAGCGGATACAAAGCGAATAATCCAAAGGGGCCTGACTGTCAAAGGTGGGTCGTCAGGATCAGGTCAGATCGACAAAAACGTGGCATGCAAACGCAAAAGGCAGCCGCAAATGCAGCTGCCCTTCTATAACAGTGAGAAAGACGCCTAGTTCAGCGCTTTGTCGGTTATCGCATGTGTCCACGCACCCTCAGGCGCTGCCGTGATGACAGGATCCGACCCACCGGCAAGCAACGATGCGACTGTGCGTTCGTAATCCGCAGGGTCAAGCGCCCCATTCGATCCGGCTGTCAGCTTGGCAACCTCGCCCATCATGCGGACCTGATGCGCTTCGGTCTGGGCTCCGGTCTCATCGTAGTCCAGCACGATCATCGCGGCTTCAGCGGGGTTCTCTTCGGCCCACTTCCAGCCCTTCATAGACGCGCGTACAAAGCGCACCATCTTGTCTTCGAACTCTGGATCGCCAAGGCGCTCTTCCAGCACGTAGAGGCCGTCTTCAAGCGTCGCCACGCCTTGTTCCTCATACTTGAACAGTGTCAGATCGTCAGGCGTGAGGCCCGCGTCAATCACCTGCCAGTATTCGTTATAGGTCATTGTTGAGACGCAGGCCGCCTGACCATTCAGGATCGGATCCACGTTAAACCCTTGCTTGAGCACTTCAACACCCGCGTCAGACCCGTCGGTCGCGAGGCCAAGTTGGCTCATCCAGCTGAGGAAAGGGAACTCGTTGCCAAAGAACCAGACACCCAGTGTCTTGCCCGCAAAGTCGTCTGTGCTGGTCACGCCCGCGTCCTTACGGCAAGTCAGCATCATGCCGGACGACTTGAAGGGCTGCGCGATATTCACCAGCGGCAGTCCTTTTTCGCGCGCTGCCAGTGCAGCAGGCATCCATTCAACGGTGACATCCGCGCCGCCGCCCGCAATCACCTGTGTTGGTGCGATGTCGGGGCCACCGGGTTTGATTGTTACGTTCAGGTCTTCGTCGCCATAGTAGCCGTTCTCGAGGGCGACATAGTAGCCTGCGAATTGCGATTGCGTGACCCATTTCAGCTGCAGTGTGACATCGTCAGCGGCGAATGCCGTCCCCGATGCAAGACTAAACGCAGCAGCGGCCAATACTGTTTTGGTTTTCATAAGTCGTACTCCCTTTGGGTTATCCCCTTTGTGACGGGTGCCAGAAAGTCACCCGCTTTTCGATCCATGCAATGATCCCGTAAAATGCCGTTCCCACAAGAGCAGCGACGGCGATCTCAGCCCAGACCAAATCAATTGACAAGCTGCCAACGCCTGTCGAGATGCGAAACCCCATTCCGCGCGTCGGAGAGCCAAAATATTCAGCAACAATAGCGCCGATCAACGCCAATGTCGTTGCAATTTTTAGCCCATTGAACACAAAGGGCATCGCAGCCGGCATCCGCAGCTTGAACAGGGTCTGGCTGTAGCTTGCGCCATAGGTCCGCATCAGATCGCGCTGCATCGTGTCGGTTGCACGCAGGCCCTGTACCGTATTCACAAGGATCGGGAAAAAGACCATGACGACCACAACCGCTGCCTTTGATTGCCAGTCAAAACCAAACCAGTTGACCATGATGGGCGCGACGCCGACGATGGGCAATGCGGCAAAGAAATTACCAATTGGCAATAAACCCCGCGTCAGAAAGCTCGACCGGTCAATGGCAACGGCACAGAGGACAGCGGCGATAAATCCTATCATGAAACCACGCAAAGCGCCCTTGAGCACGGTCTGTACGAAGTCGATCCAGAGAATGTCGGTCGAGGCGGCAAAAGTCTGGGCGACCATGCTGGGGGGCGGCAGGATCACAACGCTGACACCTAACCCGCGCACAATACCTTCCCAAAGAACCAGTAGCGTCACGCCAAACAAAACGGGCACCAGTATGCGAACCGGCCACGTGGAGCGCCACCGCGAATTGGCCAGCCAGATATTGAGGGCCCATGCCCCGAACCAGAACATTACTGCAAAGACCAGCGCGTTCATGGGTGCATCCCCATGCGGCGCAGCGCCACCCGCTGCGTGAGATCCAGCAGCGTCACCAGAAGCCCCGCAAGAAAGGCCGCCGCAAACAACGCCGACCAGATCGCCAGCGGCGTGCCGAACTGATCGCCAATCAGAATGCGTGCGCCCAGTCCGCTGATGGCACCTGTTGGCAGTTCGCCCACGATTGTGCCGACCAGTGCTGCCGCAATGCCGACCTTCAGAGACGTAAAGAGATAGGGCACAGAAGCCGGCAGCCGCAGTTTGAGGAAGCTCTGAAAGCCGCTTGCGTCGTATGTCTTGAGCAGATCAAGCTGTGATACCTCGGGTGCGCGCAGACCTTTGACCATCCCCACCAAGACAGGGAAATAACAAAGATAGGCCGAGATAATCGCTTTGGGAAAGCCACGTCCGTCGACGCCCAACTGGCTTGAGACGACGATTATCATGGGGGCCAATGCCACAATTGGTATGGTCTGGCTGATGATGGCCCAAGGCATCAGGCTCATCTCGGCAACTCGCGAATAGACAATCGCGATCGCCCCGATGATACCCAACGATGTCCCCAACGCAAAACCCCAAAGCGTCGACTGCAGCGTGATCCAGCCGTGGTATATGAGCGAGCGTTTAGACCACGCACGGCCTTTCAGTGCCATCGCACCTGTCGTTTTCCAAAGCTCTTGACCCACTTGTGCGGGCGTAGGCAGGCGCGGGCGGTCCAATGCGTAGCCTGCGGCGACATGTGTTCTGTTTTGCGCCATCAGCCGCCATACCGATACATCGCGCCGCTCGACCGAGCCTTCGGGCGTGATGACGGCACCTGCGCGTTCCGCCTGATCGAGGGCCACGCGAATATTCATCGGGGCCACGGCAAGAAACCACAGCACAACAAGGGCGGCCAGAACGCTGAGGATTGGAAGCAGGCTGCGCGTCATCTGTCGCTCTTTCTGGCGGGGCTAGCCGTCATAGGAATGCCCCGCTCTGAGCCCCTCTCGGACACGGTGCGCAACCTCAAGGAATTCAGGTGTCTCGCGCAGATCAAGCGGGCGGTCCTTTGGCAACGGGCTTTCGATGACATCCGTAATCCGGCCGGGGCGCGGGCTCATCACGACAATATGGGTTGAGAGATACACAGCCTCTGGGATTGAATGGGTGACAAAGGCGATGGTTTTTTCGGTGCGCGCCCACAGCTGCAATAGTTGTTCGTTCAGGTGATCGCGTACGATCTCGTCCAAAGCTCCGAAAGGTTCGTCCATCAAAAGGATGTCCGCGTCGAACGCGAGCGCGCGCGCAATGGACGCGCGTTGCTGCATACCGCCCGAAAGCTGCCAAGGGTATTTCTTTTCGAACCCCTCCAGATCAACCATAGACAGCGTGCGTGTAACCCGCTCGGCACGTTCGGCATCCGAATAGCCCATGATTTCCAGCGGCAGGCGAATGTTGCCGCCGATGGTGCGCCATGGATAAAGCCCTGCATGCTGAAAGACATACCCGTAAGCACGGGCGCGGCGCGCTTCATCCGGTGTCATGCCGTTCACGGTCAACATGCCGCCTGTGGGCGCCTCCAACCCTGCGATGCACCGCAAGAACGTGGTCTTGCCGCAGCCCGACGGGCCAATGAACGAAACAAAATCACCCTTGTTGACCGACAGGTTCACGTCACTTAACGCATGTACCGGTCCGTCGTTCGTCTCGAACGTCAGGTTCAGGTCCGTGGCTTGCACAACCGGACCCGTCGCTTGTTTGAGGGTCATGTCCTCGCCTGCTGCTTGCGCCATTGTGTTCTTTCGTACCTTCTTTGGGTCGTGGCTTTGGCGGCGGCCCGTTGTCCGAGACGTCTGCGTTGTCTCAGACGCCCGTTGCGGGAATACCTGTACGTTCTACCGGGCGCGGGGCCGTCAGTTCTTTCCAAGTGCTCAGCGCCTTGTTCGTCACCCCGTTGCCGGGACGCGAAACGAAACTGCCATGGCCTTCTTCCGTGCGGATTTCACCATCATGCACAGCGACCTGTCCGCGCGTGAGGGTAAAGCGGGGCAGGCCTGTGACCTGATGGCCTTCAAACACATTATAATCGATGGCCGACTGCTGGCCCTCGGCTTTGATGGTTTTGGATTTCTCGGGATCCCAGACGACCAGATCGGCGTCCGCACCGACGATGACGGCGCCCTTGCGGGGATAACAATTCAGAATTTTGGCGATATTGGTCGAGGTCACAGCCACAAATTCGTTCATCGTGAGGCGGCCAGTACGTACACCATGTGTCCAGAGCATGGGCATCCGGTCTTCAAGCCCGCCTGTGCCATTGGGGATTTTAGTGAAATCACCAACACCGCTACGCTTTTGTTCGGTCGTGAACGCACAGTGATCTGTGGCCACGACCGACAAGGACCCTGCTTGCAGGCCAGCCCACAGGCTATCCTGGTGCATTTTGTTTCGGAACGGGGGCGACATCACGCGCCGCGCTGCGTGGTCCCAATCGGAACTTAAATATTCGCTTTCATCCAGTGTGAGGTGTTGGATAAGCGGCTCGCCCCAGACGCGCTTGCCTTGCTGGCGGGCACGGCGGATGGCTTCATGGGCCTCTTCACAGGACGTGTGCACCACGTAAAGCGGCACACCGGCCATATCGGCGATCATGATGGCACGGTTGGTTGCTTCGCCTTCGACCTGCGTGGGGCGTGAATATGCATGCGCCTCGGGGCCGGTGTTGCCCTCGGCCAGCAGCTTGGCTGACAGTTCGGCAACCACATCGCCGTTTTCTGCGTGGACCATTGCGATGCCGCCCAGCTCGGCCAAGCGGTTGAACGAGCTGAACAACTCGTCATCGTTGACCATCAAAGCACCCTTGTAGGCCAGGAAATGCTTGAACGTGTTGATGCCGCGCTGTTCAATGATGGTCTTCATGTCTTCAAAGACCTGCTCGCCCCACCATGTTACAGCCATATGGAACGAGTAGTCACAGTTGGCACGGGTGGATTTATTGTCCCACCGCTTGATCGCATCCAGCAGGCTTTCGCCCTGATTGGGTAGGCAGAAATCAACAACCATTGTCGTGCCGCCCGCAAGTGCCGCGCGCGTACCACTTTCGAAGTCATCGGAAGAATAGGTGCCCATAAACGGCATTTCCAAATGGACATGCGGATCGACACCGCCGGGCATGACATAACAACCTGTCGCGTCCAGTTCTTTGTCGCCGCGCAGGTTTTCACCGATCTGGATGATCTTTCCGCCCTCAATCGCCACGTCGGCTTTATACGTCAGATCATGCGTGACGATGGTTCCGTTTTTGATGACAGTTGTCATGTGCAAGGCTCCCTTTGGGTGCTGTTAGTCGACGATTTCGGCAGTATTCAATACAGCGTGCAACATTACATCTGTACCGGCCTGCGCCCATTCTTTGGTGATGTCCTCGGCCTCGTTATGGCTCAACCCGTCCACACAGGGGCACATGATCATGGCTGTGGGGGCGACGTCGTTGATCCAGCACGCATCGTGCCCCGCGCCTGAAATAATGTCCATGTGGCTATAGCCCAATTCCTGCGCGGCATCCCTTACCGCGGCGACACACGTCTCATCAAAAGCGGGCGGATCAAACTGCCCGACGATATGGCAGTCAAATTCGACACCGATATCTTCGCACAGCTTCGGGGCGCGTTCGTTGAATTCGGCGACCATCGCGTTGAGCTTGTCCAGAAGGTGTGTGCGCATGTCCACGGTGAACACAACTTTGCCGGGAATAATGTTGCGGCTGTTGGGGTAGACATCGATATGTCCGATCGCGCCGACGGCGTTGGGTTGGTTTTTCATCGCTATCTCGTGCACCAACTCTGTGACCAGCGCCAGCCCACGGCCTGCGTTGCGGCGCATATGCATCGGTGTGGATCCGGTATGACTTTCCTTGCCGGTTATAGTGCATTCGATCCAGCGCAGGCCTTGTCCGTGGGTGACAACGCCGATGTCCTTGCTCTCGGCTTCCAGTATCGGGCCCTGTTCGATGTGCAACTCGAACATCGCATGCATCTTGCGAGCGCCGACGTGTTCGTCGCCGACCCAGCCGATGCGTTCCAGTTCTGACCCGAAGGATTTGCCCTCTGCATCAACACGCGCGTAAGCCCAGTCTTGCGTGTGCTTGCCCGCAAAAACGCCTGATGACAGCATCGCCGGTGCAAAACGGGTGCCTTCTTCGTTGGTCCAGTTGGTGATGACGATCGGGTGCTTGGTCTTGACGTCCAGATCGTTGAGGGTTCGGATCACTTCAAGCGCACCGAGAACGCCTAGCACGCCATCATATTTTCCGCCTGTCGGTTGCGTGTCGAGGTGCGATCCCATGTAAACGGGTAAAGCGTCAGGATCGGTGCCGGCACGGGTCGCAAACATATTGCCCATCGTGTCCACGCCCATATCCAGCCCCGCATCATCACACCACGCCTTGAACAGCGCGCGCCCTGCCGCGTCGTCATCGGTCAGGGTCTGCCGGTTGTTGCCTCCGGCCACGCCCGGGCCAATTTTGGCCATTTCCATCAGACTGTCCCACAAACGATCCGGGTCGATGCGCAAATTCTGGCCGTGTTCCATTTTGCTGGTGTTCCTTATTTTATCGCGCCGCCCGTTGCATTGGCGCGCGTGCGATTCCCGCTGTTGCCTTACCGTGATCCGATCTGGTCGGGGTGGTCAATATTTTTTGACCATTTGGACAGAAAAATGCAAGCTGGCGCGTGAAATGTATTGAATGCTGCCCTCTGCTTGCGCAAGGCTAGGGGACAGCGCTGCCGGATGCGGCTGTGGACACAGTGACCTTTTAGCAAAAGACCGTACCAGATGCCTGAGCCACACATGCCGAAACAAACCCGCATCCAACGCGAAAAACGTGAGGTTATCCTGAGTGCCGCGCTGGACGCGTTTTCGGTTCATGGTTTGCGTGGCGCGACGTTGGAGAAAATTGCGGTCGCAGCGGGCATGTCAAAGCCGCATGTCGTTTATTACTTCGGCAGCAAGGACGCGATTTATACCGAGCTTTTGGAAAGCTTGCTTGAAATATGGCTAAGCCCGTTGCGCGACATATCGGCAGATGGGGACCCATTGGCCGAGATTCTGACTTATGTGCGCCGCAAATTGCGGATGTCTCAGGATATGCCGCGCGAAAGCCGTCTGTTTGCCACCGAAATCCTCCACGGTGCACCACGCACAGGGGCTGCTCTGGCGGGGGATCTCAAGGCATTGGTCGATGAAAAGGCTGCCCTGATCGAACATTGGATCACAGATGGCAAGCTGGCCAAAGTCGATCCGCACCATCTGATCTTTTCGATATGGGCCATGACGCAACACTATGCGGATTTTGACGTGCAGGTGCGCGCTGTTTTGGGCGCGCCTGAAAAAAGTGCGCTGTTTGATGATGCGGATGCCTTTCTGACCGACTTTTTTGTGCGCGCGTTGCGGCCTGCGTCCCCCTAAGGCGCGGGTTTATTCAGCCGCTGTCGCCGACGGGTTGTTCGGGTGTGTGGTCCAGTCAGCAAAATCCGCTTCGACAACTTTTCCTGTCCGTTCATCAACTGTACCGGGCGCAAGTGTTTCCATGGTGATGCAGCTTTCGACGGGACAGACATTGACACACAGGTTGCACGCCACGCATTCGTCATCCTTCACCTCGAAAACGCGATCCGGTGACATGCTGATGGCCTGATGGGATGTATCCTCGCAGGCGGCAAAGCAGCGGCCGCATTTAATGCACAGGTCTTGGTCAATCCGCGCTTTGGTGACGTGGTTGAGGTTCAGATACTGCCAGTCGGTCACATTCGGGATAGCACGGCCCACGATGTCGGAAACGGACGCATGCCCTTTTTCGTCCATCCACTGCTCGAGGCCTGATATCATCTCTTGTACAACCTTGAACCCGTAGGTCATTGCAGCAGTACAGACCTGCACATTGCCGGCGCCCAAGGCCATAAATTCGGCCGCATCACGCCATGTAGTGACGCCACCAATACCGGAGATCGGCAAGCCATGGGTTCCGGGATTGCGCGCAATCTCGGCGACCATATTCAGCGCGATCGGCTTGACCGCGGGGCCGCAGTAGCCACCGTGCGTGCCTTTGCCGTCAATCATTGGCTCGGGCGACATATCGTCAAGGTTTACGGATGTGATCGAGTTGATCGTGTTAATAAGACTGACCGCGTCAGCACCGCCGTCTTTGGCGGCTTGTGCAGGGCCCAGAATGTTTGTGACGTTAGGTGTCAGCTTTACGATCACCGGCAGGCCTGTAATTTCTTTGCACCAGCGGGTCACCATTTCGATGTATTCTGGAACCTGGCCCACAGCTGACCCCATGCCGCGTTCCGCCATCCCATGCGGGCAGCCGAAATTCAGCTCAAACCCGTCGCAGCCCGTTTCGGCAATACGCGGCAGGATTTCTTTCCAGGCGGCCTCTTCGCAGGGCACCATCACAGAGGCGATCAACGCGTGGTCAGGATAGTCGCGTTTGACAAGGGTCATCTCATCGAGGTTCACCTGCAAGGGGCGGTCGGTGATAAGCTCGATGTTGTTGAGCCCTAGCAACCGCCGGTCAGCCCCCCAAATGGCCCCATAGCGCGGCCCGTTCACGTTCACGACGGGTGGCCCTTCCATGCCCAAAGTTTTCCAGACCGCGCCGCCCCAGCCGGCATCAAACGCACGGCGGACATTGTATTCTTTGTCCGTCGGTGGCGCCGAGGCCAGCCAGAACGGGTTGGGGGAGGTAATACCGCAAAATGTTGTCTTGAGATCGGCCATTAGGATGCTCCTGTCAGGCTGGTGTGAATGTCTTCGGCGGCGTCGCGCCCTTCGGCGACAGCCGTCACTGTGAGATCGTCGCCCCCCAGCGCGCAGTCGCCGCCGGCCCAGACGCCCCCCACCGATGTGCGCCCTTGCGCATCAACGGTGATTTTTCCCGCCGTGCGGTCCAGCTCTTCTGGGGCACCTGCCAGTTGCTGCCCGATGGCTTTGAATAATTGATCGGCGGGCAAGGTGAACGTATCCTCGGTCGCGACCAGTTTACCGTCACGCATTTCGGTGTAGGCGAAAGTGACCCCGGTAAGCGAACCGTTGCCTTCGATGCCCACAGGTGTTGCATGGCAGACTAACCTGACGCCTTTCTTTTGCGCCAGATCCTGTTCGTATTTGGAAGCGGGCATTGCATCCTGACCACGCCGGTAGACAACTGTCACCTCTTCGGCGCCCAACAGCTTGGATTGCACAGCCGCATCAATGGCCGTCATACCACCGCCAACCACCACAACGCGACGTCCCACCGGCAGAGCGGTGAGGTCTTCGGCTTGCCGCAGACCTGCAATAAACCCGACCGCATCCTCTACGTTGATTTTGTCCTCTCCCGACATACCAAGCGCATTTACACCCGATAGGCCCATTCCCAGAAACACAGCGTCAAAGTCATCGCGCAGCCCGGCCAAAGTAATCGTATCGCCCAAACCCTGTGCGTATCTGATCTCGATCCCGCCAATCTGCATCAGCCAGTCAAGTTCGCGCTGCGCAAAGTCATTGGTGGTTTTGTAGGCCGCAATACCAAATTCGTTCAGGCCGCCGCCCTTGCTGCGCGCCTCAAAAATCACAACGTCATGACCATGCAGTGCGAGACGGTGCGCACAGGCAAGACCTGCGGGCCCCGCACCTACAACGGCCACCTTTTTCCCTGTAGGCTCCGCGCGTTCAAAGGGATGTATGCCTTTGGACATCAGCGTGTCTGTGGCGTGGCGTTGTAAGCGGCCGATCTCGACAGGCTTGCCTTCGGCGGCTTCGCGCACACAAGCCTCTTCGCAAAGCGTCTCTGTCGGGCACACCCGCGCGCACATCCCACCCAATATGTTCTGTTCTAAAATCGTCTCTGCCGCAGCTTCGGCTGTACCGGTGGCAATCTGACGAATAAACAACGGAATATCTATCGACGTAGGACACGCGGTAATACAGGGCGCATCATAACAGAAATAGCATCTGTCTGCCGCGACTAAAGCTTCATGCGCGTCATATTCCGGATAGAGATCCGAGAAATTTGCCCGCGCGGCGTCTGCATCCAGCCGTCCTGCGCTGACGCCTTCTTTTCGCATTTCCGAACCCATCGTTGATTCCTCCGTCATCGGTTTCCAAAACTGGACCACAAAAAACTAATTCTGACCAGATGGTAAAAAATTTAATGCCCCATTTTATCATCAGGCTGCTCCAATTGGCTGAACATTGAGCGAAAACGTGCGATTGCTTTGTTTTTGCACAGCACTTGGTCCGGCTATTTGGTTGTGCAAACCTTTGTGCTGCGCAAACATGGCACCTACAAACAGACAAGGCGTAAAGCTCCGGTGTTACAGCTATACAAAGCAATCTGGCGCGTCAGTGGTAGCCGGCAGGTCCTTCTCATCATTTTGTCGATTGCAATCGCGGGTCTGGCGGCGGCACCTCTGAAATTTCAGCAAGAGATCGTAAACCTGCTGACAGATGCGTCCTTTGAACGCGCACAGCTTTTGGTGCTGGGGGCGGGGATGATGGGGGTGATCCTTCTTAGTCTGGGTCTCAAATGGGTCATGGGCTACCGGTCGCAGTTGTTGGGTGAAGATGTCATTCGGCATATTCGGACACGGCTTTTGACAGGTGCTGTTGAGATACAAAAAGCAAATGGTGACATTCGGACCGGAACGCTATCAACAGCAATTTCCGCAGAGGCGGAAGAGTTGGGAAAATTCACTGGCAGTGCTTTCTCCGAGCCGGTCATGCAGATCGGTACTTTGGTCAGTGTTGTAGGCTTTATTGCATCCACACAGCCCGGGTTAGGGGCTGTGGCGCTATCGATCATCGTTCCTCAGGTGGCGCTTGTGTTGTTCACACAGCGCAAAGTGAACGTGCTGTTGGCCGAACGTGTGCGGCTGTTACGTTACGCTACCGACCAGATTACCGCGACGAAACTCGACGCCGCAGTAAACAGTGTGTTGCAAGACTTTGATGAAATCTACGGCGCCAGACGGTCAATGTTCAGATGGAAGCTTTCGACCAAGTTTTTTCTCAGTGCAATCAATGGGGCAGGGACGGTTGCGGTCTTTATGCTGGGCGGTCTGTTTGTTTTAAAAGGGCAGACAGATGTCGGCACGGTGGTTGCAGCGACAATGGGGTTGGCGCGGCTTCAAGGGCCGACGACTTTTCTAATCTCATTCTATCGCGAAGTCAGTGCGAACCGTGTCAAATTTGAACTGTTGCGGGATCTGGCGGTAGAAAATTCCCCGGCCGGTTGAGACTGCGGAGGCGCAACAAAGCAGGGCTGGATGCACCGGTGGATTGGTTTCAAACGCTCTGCGGCTGCGGGGCAAGCCTGTGGTATTCAGCCATCGCCGTCTCACATTGCGCGGCATCTTCCGTCAAATGCTGCGCGATCCTTTCCAATGCAGGTGCTGGTACGCGGCATCCCGCCCCAAGGCATGCCATGACGTCGGGGTCGTAATAGCGCACCGCATTTGACAGCACGAAAATTTCATCCATCACGTCCAGTGTTCCCGCCGGAGACGTGATGTCACAGACATTGTCCGTGCCAAGCCGCACAATGACGCCAGCACACAAAAGCTCTAATACGCGGGCAATGGCGTTGTGTGTCGGCTGCGCAAGAGGGCGCAACTGGCGCATACTGATCGCAGCCGACGGGCAGCAAATCACACCGATGTTCAGCGCGGCCAGTTCCTGCGCCATCTTCTGAAATCTGTCTTCGGTATATCCCGAAGGGGAAATAACGTGCACCAGCCAAATCAGCGGCGTATCCCCTGTGTGGACAAAACCTTCCGCACGGACCAGCCGGATCAACCGTTCGGTGTGATCTTCGCGGTCATGGTTTTTCTGGTCGGCATGGATATGCACCGGCTTGCCCAGCCTGAAAGCCAAGGCAATCAGACGGCGGCAACAGGTCTCAAAGCCGATATGATCCGGGTACACCATCTTGTCATCCCGCTCTGGCAGAGCACCGATAAAGTCTGCATATCCCGCAGCCTGCTCAATCAAATTCCAACGTTCGGGGTCGTCGTCACGAAAGCCCAGTGGCGTGTACGCGCCTGCGCGAAAGTCAATGTCGTCGCGCATCCGATCACCCAATGCCAGCAGACGATCCAGCGCGCTGGTCCCGACGCGATCTGTGGTTACATCCACAACACTATGTGCGTGACGCGTACCAAGCTTGGCCATCTTCAGAACGCAGGCACCGACGCGTTTTTCAAGCCGGTCGGGGTCGTAGCAGGGACTGTTGTGAATAAGTGGTATCAATGCATGTTTTTGCGCAATGGCCAGAGACGATTCCGCGGCGTTCCCTTGCGCACGCATCATCTCAAGTGTCGGCCCCAAAGTCTCTGCCCGGTCAAGGTGCAGATGGGCGTTGAACATCCCGCCAAGCGACATGATGCGTTCAAATACGTCCGCCATATACGTGGTATGAAACTCTCTATCCATCAGACCATCCCTTCATTTGTTATTCGGGCGTGTCAGGCAATCCACTTGTCCAACAGGGTTTTCAGCTCCCCCCGATCCTGTGCATCGGGAAAAATGTTTTTACCGGCGTAAGGGTAACGAATTTGCTCGGCGAAGGGTAAAAAATGGGCAATCTCGTCGGCGCAGGTTCGGTGGCGGGCGCGCCGCCCATATATTACGCGGATCGGCGTCTTGTCGGGGTCATGTCGCGCGGTGACCTCCTCGAACAAGGGGATCCATTCAGGATGCTTTCCAATGCTCGCGGGCGCAACAGATGCGACTACATCAAAGTTGCCAGATATGCCGATATGCAGCGCCGCCAAGGATCCGCCGCTGGTTCCCACGGCGATCAAACGTTTGTATCCTTGGCGCGCAGAAAACTGTTCCAGATGGGCGGCGACGGCAGCAGGGCTGTCTCCAAAACCGCTCAGACCCTTGAAGAACAGGTTTCGCGTATGATCGATCATCAGCAAAACGTCGCAGCTTTCCGGGTCGATTTCATTTAGAAAGCGGAACGTCGGCATCAGTAAGCGCATACGGTTGCCACTGAACCCGACAACAAGAGTTTTCTCAGCGGCCGGACGCGACGGATCTGTGTAGAGCAATACACCGGGCGCAAGCATTTCACGCTGCCATGTTTGTGGTGCGCCGGCATCCGGCAAAAAGCGCTTTAAAGCAGTTAGTCGGGCGCCGAATTCCATGCGCATGCGCATCCGACCAATCATGCCGATGTCAGTATTGGCCTGACCCGCCGTGACGTTCTTTAAACTGTCTAGAATGCGCGCGACTTTTGCAGGGGCCAGATGGGCTACAATATAGTCCAGTTTGAGCCGCAGATCAGCACGCCCCGAAGCTTGCTCAATCAAGGTGCGCGCGTCATCCAGATCGCCCGAGAAGGTGAATTGCTCGGCCAATAGCGATTGGTGATCCGCAGATTTCGGCGTGTTCTCTGCGGCTGTATTCGCCACTTCCAGCCCATGTGCTTCGAGGCCTGTTGCGATGCCGCGCACGGTGGCAAAATTTTCGACGATTTCGTCGGGTAAGGCCACGCCAAAAACGGTTTCCAGTTCTACCAATATGCGCACGGCCGACAGCGAGTCACCGTCAACGCTGGCAAAGTCATCATCAAGACCCACGTCAACAAGCGACAATTCGCGCTTCCAAATGTCCGCAACCAGTTTCTGCAGAGGTGTCAACGGGCCATCATTTGTCGCACGCGGCTGGTCCGTCGCGCGGCGTGCAGCCAGCGCCTGCTTGTCAATTTTGCCTACTGGATTGCGCGGTAGCCCGGCGAGAACGTCGATCCGAGCGGGTATTTTATGTTTCGCCAGACGCGTTGCCAAAAACCGCCGCAGATCGGCCACGTCGAAAGAGTGGATATCAGCGACCGCAATCGCACAGGCAATGTCTTCGCCCAAGGTGCCGTGGGGCACTGCAAAAGACGCGGCCTCGTGCACTGCGGGATATGCGCTTAGGGCGTCATCAACTTCATTGGGGCTGATTTTTTCTCCGCCGCGGTTGATCATCTCTTTTGCGCGGCCGGTCAGAAACAAGTCGCCGTCGCCGTCGATATAGCCAAGATCGCCGGTCAAAAACCATCCGCTCAGGAACGCTGCCTGATTGGCTGCTGTGTCGCCTTCGTAGCCTGCAAAAACGTTCTCGCCCTTAATCGCGACTTGGCCTGTTTCGCCGTGGGTAAGCACGGCGCCGTCGTCCGAGAGTATTTGCACATCCGGTCCTGCACTTTTGCCGACCGATCCGGGCTTGTCGTCCGTCCCCGACAGTGAGGTCGTGGTAATAAGCGGTGCCGCCTCGGTCATCCCGAGCGTGCGAACGACAGGGATCTGGAACTGGTGGCGCAGTCTTTCCAGTGCCGCAGGTGATAATGCGGCCGCCACAGATCTGAGAAACCTCAGATGCGGCAAAGGGGCTTTGATCCCCCGCTGTTGGGCAACATGCAGCAGGGCCACAAGTGACGTGGGCACACCTTGAAACCAAGTGGCCCGATGTTCCGCCTGCAAGTCAAAGAACCTTTCGGCGTCAAAGCTGCCGGCGGCCACGATGCTGCCGCCGGCTGCCAAAGGTGCGAGCAGTAAATCAACAAGTCCGCCGATATGAAACTGTTCCCACATGACCAGGCATTTGTCCTGAGGTGTCAGCGATAATGACCGCCCGACATCAAGCGCGGAACGACACAGGTTTCGGTGCGTCAACGGCACGATTTTAGGTGTCCCAGTTGAACCCGAAGTCATCAGGATCAAAGCAATGTCATCGGCGTTCGCAGGTATGAGTTTCTGTTTTGGAGTAGGGGGCGCTTCAAGCGCACGATCCGCAGTCAGCTCTATAACCGGTATCGATAATGCAGCAGCGGCATCCTGCGCCGGTGTTTGTGCGTCCTTTGGCACCAGCACGCAATGCACAGCCGTAGCAGTGAACTGAGCTTCGAATTCGACAGCGGTTTGGGCAGGATTGAACGGAACGGCGATGCCGTTTCGCGCAACGGCAAGCAATACAACAGAAATATCCAGACCGTTGGGCATGACGACGCCGACGCGCAATCCGGCGGTTTGAGGCCCGTGCGCAAATAAGGTTGATGCCAGAGCCTGCGTGTCGTTGCGGAGTTGTTCATAGCTGAGGATTTCACCATTCGTTCCGATCAAGGCGGCCGCAGTTGGATGCGCATCGGCCTGAGCATTCAGGATGTCGGGAATTGTGCGCAACTCTTCTGTGGCTCTTTGCGTCATCAGACCGACCCTGTGACAAGGTCGAAACTGCGCATCCACCGGTGCCCGGGACGCATGAGCCAGTCCCGTTCAGGCCTTGCCGGCCTGAGTTTGCAGTTCTGGTCGAAAAGGCCAAGCAGTGCAGCCGAAATTTCACGACGCACAAGAACATTGCCCATGCACATATGCGCACCATGGCCAAAAGCCATATGCTGCGGGCGTGTGCGCTTGGGGTCAAAGCTTTGGGGCGCGGCATATGCGGCAGGGTCACGATTGGCCGCGGCAAGTCCTAAAAGCACAATGGATTTCGCCCGTATTGTCCTGCCACCGATTTCAACGGCTTCGGTTGTGATACGCCCTTGATACTGACCGGGGCTTTCAAGCCTGAGGCATTCATCGATTAGACAGGCACGTTCTTTGCTTGTCCCGAAAAGCTCGGGCGGCACATCAGGTTGTTGGCAAATGACGCTCACGCAATTGGCAATGCCGGATTGTACGTTGCCAACACCGTCCGCGGCCAACAGCATGATGTTGTCCGCAATGTCACGCTCCTGAATGCCGTCTGGCGCGGTCGCCACAAGTTCTGAGATAAAGTCGTCTTGCTGTGCCTTTTGGCGCTGACGGATCACCTGAACAACATAGGATCGGAAATCCAGAAGACTGTCGTTCAGCCGATTGAACTCGTCCGCGTTTGGAATGGCATGAAAGAGCTTGAAGAAATCATCGCTCCAGTTTGCAATCTGTTGCGCGTCCTGCTCGGGAAGGCCAAGAACCCGACAAATAGAGCAGGCAGCAAAAGGAATGGCAAAATCACCGACCAAATCGAAGGTGGTATCCTGTACCAGCGGCTGGCAATATTCATCGGCCAGATCGCGCAGTATGTCGTCTTTGCCCAGACTGTGACGCGCAAAACATCTGGCAACCCATCCGCGCAGTTTGGGATGCTCGGGTGCGTCCTTGAACGCAATCAGGTTGTTTGCCACATCCGCCGCCGCAAAGCGGTTCTTATTGCGCGCATGCACCAGAGCGAACGGGGCAGGGCGGTTGCTGAAGCGGGGATCGTTCAGACAGGCTTGCACGTCGCTGTAACGGCTTAGAAACCAAAAACCCTTGGGGTTCCAGTGGACGGGATCGTCGCAGCGAAGCTGGTCGTAGACCGGATAGGGAGAGGTTACGGTGTCGACGTCCGATGGGTCAAAAAGAACGCCACTATCTGCCGCAGTCACCAGTCTGGCCCTTCCCTGAATTCCTCTCAGGATTAAAGCCTAGCGCGCTTCGAAAAGCAAATTTGGTCCGCACAACGTTTGTTGGGCAGTAGGGTGAAACGGCCCAGTTAGTCAGGAATACTG
>Ga0316197_10000283_pt1 | contig 36016 bp, 43 predicted proteins | sample OudBiesiAoxic_MG_FD_204939 | JGI IMG/M metagenome (GOLD analysis project Ga0316197, IMG submission 204939) | Coastal sediment microbial communities from Oude Bieten Haven, Netherlands - site A oxic | ecosystem: Environmental > Aquatic > Marine > Coastal > Sediment | place: Netherlands... | reverse complement strand
CAGGGAGAGAAGAATGGAAAAAATAAAATTAATATTACCTCTATTGGTATATTTAGGGATAACATTATATATTGCGTACTACAACAGTCCAAGAAGAAAAAAAAGTAAAGATTTCACCAATGAATATTTCATAGGAAACAGAAGTATGGGAGGGTTCGTTCTAGCCATGACTGTTATTGCTACCTATACTGGAGCTAGTTCATTTTTAGGAGGGCCAGGAGTGGCTTATAAGCTAGGTTTAGGATGGGTGTTATTAGCTTCTATCCAAATACCTACTGCTTTTTTAACTTTGGGAATATTGGGAAAAAAATTAGCTATTATTTCTAGAAAAATTGATGGAATAACAATAAATGATTTTCTCAGAGCAAGGTATCAAAACAAGTGGGTAGTAATAATGTCTTCTACAGCTATCCTACTGTTTTTTATGGCTTATATGGTTGTCCAAGTTATTGGAGGAGCAAGGTTATTTGAAGTTTTAACTGGTCTAGATTATACTGTAGGTTTAGTTATTTTTGGGTTCTCAATAATATTTTATACTGTATTTGGTGGATTTAAAACTGTAGCTATAACTGATGCTATTCAAGGTGTAATAATGCTGATAACCAGCATAATTTTATTTTGGGTATTAAAAGAAGCCGGTGGCGGAATGAGAAATATAATGCAAACTATCTATGATATAGATCCAAACTTACTGACTCCAAGTAGTGGAGGGGCCATAACGAAACCCTTTATAATGTCATTTTGGGTATTAGTAGGAGTAGGTCTCTTGGGATTGCCTCAGACTACCATAAGGTGTATGGGATTTAAAGATAGTAAATCCCTCCATAGAGCCATGGTTATAGGAACTTTTGTAGTTGGATTTTTAATGATAATGATGCATTTAATTGGTGTCATGGGAATAGCAATTATGCCTAATGAACAATTTGGTGATAAAGTAATTCCAATCTTAGCAATTAGAAATTTATCTCCAATATTATTAGGAGTATTTATAGGAGGACCATTGGCTGCAATTATGTCTACTGTGGATTCTCTTTTAATTCAGACCAGTTCAACCATAGTAAAAGATATCTATATAAATTATATAGCGATTGAGGTAGATCAAAATAAATTGAGCAAGATATCCCTGTGGACGACTTTGATTATGGGTGTTATGGTATTTGCACTGGCTTATCATCCACCAGAATTTATAGTTTGGTTAAATTTATTTGCTTTAGGGGGATTAGAAGCTGTGTTTATGTGGCCTATACTACTGGGGTTATATTGGAAAAAAGCAAATGCTACTGGAGCACTCCTAAGTATGGGAATAAGTCTTTTAGTATATGTTAGTATGACTCTTTTAAAAATAAAGCTCTTTGGGATGCACCAAATAGTACCTACAATAGCAATAGGAGGCTTAGTTTTTGTCATAGGATCGTATTTAACTAAACCTAGTTCAGAGGAGCATTTATCAATATTTTTTGATTAATAAAGATTTAAATTTAGGAGGCAACAATGGAAATAAAACTAGAAAAAATAAACGTGGATATAAAAAAAGGTGATTTAGAAAAATTTAATGAAATAGAGTTTGCTAGATTAATAGAGGGATCATTTAATGAATGGACTCGTTTAGATGAGAAAAAAAATAAGATAAATTGGTCTGGGCAATTCACAGCAGAGAGTGAAGATGGAGATTTTGAATATAAAGTAGACACTAAAGAGAAATATATAACTAGTTTAGATTTGGATGGTTTTTTAGATGGAGAAAAGATCGATATAGATGAAGATATAGAACTTTTACTTAGTTCAAATTATTCTTATATCTATGAACTTTTAATCTTTCATGAAGTTTCAAAATTAAAGATAGTTTCAGATATAAAATTAAAAGCTGTAGAGCTAGCTCTTTTTCCTAAGTGGGCAAGTGGTTATTTGGCTGATAACTTGGAAAATAACGAAATTATTCAGGAATTTATAGAAATATTTGGACCTCTTATGAATGAATTTGAGATAGTTAAAAAGATAGATATAAGTTTAGATAATATCCAAGTTGAATGTGAAGATAAAAAAATAAGAGAAATATTTAAAGAAACCATAAAAAAATATATAGAAAAAGAAGTGTTTTTTATAATGCATGACAGTGGATATAGTAGTCTTTTACCTAAATTAGATATAAATAGGTTGATATCAGCTGGACATAAATTTAATCCTAATTTAGAAGAAGTTGAAATATATAGTTAATTATAATTAGTATAAAAATAAAATCATTATAAAGTGTTGACTTTTTTCTAAAACTATCGTAAAGTTTAGTATATCAATATGGAGGTGTTTAGATTGAATAACAATATTACATTTGGAGGGAATCCATTAACATTAATAGGGAATGAGATCAAAGTAGGAGTGAAAGCACCAAATTTTACGGCTTTAAAAACAGATTTATCACCATTTAGTTTAGAAGAATTAAAGGGGAAGGTAGTTGTAATCTCAGTTATGCCATCAGTAGATACACCGGTATGTGAGTTACAGACAATCAGATTTAATACAGAAGCTTATGAGCATGGAAATATCAATGTGATTACTATTTCGGCAGATTTGCCATTTGCATTAGGTAAATTTTGTGCAAATAAAGGTGTAGATACAGCAATGACTCTTTCAGATCATAAAGATTTAGATTTTGGAATGAAATATGGGTTTGTTTTGGAAGAATTAAGACTTTTAGCTAGAGGGATCGTAGTTATAGACAAAGATGGAATTGTAAGACATGTAGAATATGTACAAGAAGTTGCAAATCATCCTAATTATGATAAAGCGATAGATATAGCTAAGGAATTAGTATAAAAAATATTTAAAATAAATTAAAATGGAGAATTTCTCCATTTTTTTTTGGATTAAAGGAAAAGAATGATAAAATGGTAAATATAAAGTACATGTCTATCATTAAGCAAAGGGAGGGGAATATGAAAAAAAGAGGATTTACAATAATAGAATTATTAATAGTACTTGCTCTCATTGGAGTTTTGGTAGGAATTGGAGGAGTTTCAATAAAGAAGCAAGCTGAATCTAGAGGTATGCTAAGAGTCGGAAATGAAATCGGAGACTTTTTTAGGGTCGCAGCTAAAAGATCTCAGGAGACAGGAAAAAAATATGCTGTTCATTTTGATTTGGTGGGAAAAAAGATAGAAATTTATAGAGAAGAAGAGGAAGAGAGTGGAGTTGCAAATGGTAAGTGGAAAGATGGAGGTATAAAAGTTCTAATAGAGGAATTAGAATTACCCAATGTATTTGAATATGAAAAAATATCTGGAAGTTCAGTTGATCAGGATTTTATCAGTAAGATTACATCTACTGGAAATATGAGTGGTACCATAACTTTATATGTTTTTAAATCAAATTCTCAATTAGAAATTCAAGGTGACGAGATAGCAAAGTATGCAATAAGACTTTTAACAACTGATAAACACGTAAAATTTTTACATGTTAAGGAGTATACACCTAAAACTAAAATAAAAAGGAGTGAAATAAAAGGTGGTACAAGAGGTGCTAGTAATACTAGCGATTGGAAAATTACGAAAGAACAATAAAAGTTAAAATAACACTACGAATAGAAAAAGCGCTTAATCTATAGAAAAAAATACACTTAAACCCCTTTGTGTATATAGGTTTTTTGTATTTTCAAATGTATTTTTAGAAAACATTGCAATATATAATTACAAGTGTTATTATATGATAAGCAATTTTTAGGAGGATTTATTATGAAAATAGGAAATTTAGAAATAGAAGTACCAATTATTCAAGGTGGAATGGCAATTAGAGCATCGATGTCAAGATTAGCAGGAGCTGTTGCAAGAGAGGGTGGAATAGGCTTAATTGCAGGTTCGGCTATTGGAATGGATGAGTTGAAAAGTGAAATTATAAAGGCAAAAGAATATATGGGAGAGAAAGCAGGAGCTATTGGAGTAAATGTAATGGTTGCTGTAAGTAATTTTGAAGAGGCAGTAAATGCATCTATCGATGCAGGGGCAGAATTAATTGTCTGCGGTGCTGGATTTTCTAAAGGTGTATTTAAAATAGGAAAAGAAAGAAATGTACCAATATTTCCAATTGTGTCATCTGTTAAAGGTGCTAAATTATCTGAAAGATTAGGAGCTACTGCTATTGTTGTTGAGGGTGGAAACGCCGGAGGACATTTGGGAACAGATCTTGACTCTTGGGATATCGTCAAGGATATCGTAGAAGCAGTAAATATACCTGTCTTTGGAGCTGGTGGAGTAATAGAGCCTGAAGATGCTAAAAGAATGTTGGATTTAGGAGCTGTAGGAGTACAAATGGGTACTAGGTTTATAGCTACTAATGAATGTGAAGTTAGTGATGAATTTAAAGAGATGTATGTAAAAGCAAAAAAAGGCGAAGTAGTCGAGATTGCATCATCTGCTGGATTACCTGCAAATGCCATTGTAAGTCCTTTTGTAGACAGATTATTAGCTGGAACACAGGAAAAACCTACAAAATGTAACCAATGTTTAAAAAAATGTAATCATACATTTTGTGTAAATGAAAAATTAGTTGAAGGACATGAAGGAAATTTTGAAGATGGAATTTATTTTGCAGGTAAAGATGTCTGGAAGATAAAAGATATAATTTCTGTTAAAGAGGTCTTCAATAGGTTCAAACCAGTATTTGAAGGTAGATAAATAAAAAAACAGATCCTATGAACTAATATTCATAGGATCTGTTTTTTTTGTCTCTATTATTTCTTTTTTTTCAGTAAAAAAATTCCAACTTTTGGTTGTTTTAATAAACCAACCGACCATAAAGGTTCCTTTAAATAAAGTAGTGATAGTTATAGCCCACCAAACACCGTTTAATCCTAATAGAGCATCTTGAGAAAGAAATAATGCTAAAGGTATTCTCACAAGATTAAAAAAAGTTGTGATATAAAATGGCGGTTTAGTTTTTCCTAGACCATTAAAAGCTCCAGCAGTTAAGATCTCAATACACATAAATAACTGAGAATAGGATAGAATTTTTAAATATTCTATTCCGTTTTTGACACTTTCTTCTTCTTGAATAAAGATCCTAAATATTCTTTCAGCACCTAGATAGAAAAGAAATGTCGTTAAAATTCCTACGATACTCATGATGATCATAGAGACCTTATATCCTTTTAATATTCTTTTAGGTTGATTTGCACCATAGTTTTGTCCGATGAAGGCAGATAGAGCAACCTGAAAGCCTATAGCAGTCATCCAGGAGAGTGACTCTACCTGGGAACCTACTTTTTGAACTGCTATTGCCATAGGTCCCCAAAAGGAGATTATTCTGGCTATTACCATTGAAAGTCCAGTAAATAAACCACTTTGTAATCCTACAGGGATACCTAAAGCAGCAATTTCTTTGATAATTTTAATTTTTGGCAATTCTGATATTCCTTTCAATGAAACTTGAGTTTTAAATTTTTTAATATAGATCAAAAATGATAGTGTTACAGCCCCTTGTGCAATAACAGTGGCAATTGCAGCTCCACTTACTCCCATAGCAGGGAATCCCATCATACCAAATATAAGGATGGGATCTAAGATCATATTGATGACTAAACCGATGGCATTCATATAAAAAGGTGTTTTGGTGTCTCCATAACCTGTAAAAATTGCTGTAAGGACAGGATTAGTAAAGTTAAATATTAATCCAATAGCTATAATGACCAAATATTTTTTAGCCATATCAATAACTACTAGGTCACCGAGTCTAAAAAATCCGATTAGGGAATCTTTGAATATGATCATAGCAAGTCCATAAATAATAGCTAAAATTATATTTAATTGAATAGCATTCACAGTGTAACTCTGTGCTAACTTGAGTTTATTACCACCAATAGACTGGGCTATCTTAACTTGAGCTCCTACCTGAGATATACTAATAAATGCAAAACTGAGCCAGAGGAAAAATCCTGCACTTCCTATAGCAGCTACAGCACCACTTCCCATCTTCCCTATCCATATCATATCTATTAAGTTATAGGCCATCTGTAAAAAAGATGTTCCCATAACTGGGAGGGCCATTTTTAAGAGAGAACGTGTAATGCTACCCTCTATCATATTTATCTTCATAGTTGATCTCCTTTAATATTTACTCTTTATTTTGATTATACATTGTACAGTATTTGATCTCAATTTACTATCTCTTTTAAATTTTAATTAAATAATTTTAATTTTCTAAGAGAAAACAAAGAAAAATGTTGACTTTATATTGTACATATTCTATACTTAATGTAAACTTATTTAACGTTTATTTGGTATTTATGATGAAAAAGTATGATATTTAGGGGGAGAAGAGATGGCGAAAAAGAAATTTCAAATGCCAACAGCTTATACTGTATTATTCAGTATAATAATTGTAGTGGCAGTATTTACATGGATAGTTCCAGCAGGTCAGTACGACTATGTAGAGGGGACAAAGCAACCAGTTCCTGGAACATATAAGGTGGTAGAATCAAATCCTCAAGCACTTTGGGAAGTAATAAATGCTCCTATCAATGGTTTTTATGAAGCTAAAGATATTGCATTGTTTGTATTAGTAATTGGAGGATTCCTAGGGATAGTAATGAAAACAGGTGCTATCGATGCAGGAATTGGACAGGTTATCAAAAAGTTAAAGGGAAGAGAAAAGATAATGATACCTATCCTTATGATGATATTTGCAGCAGGAGGAACATCATTTGGAATGGCAGAGGAAACTATAGCTTTTTATCCTCTATTGATTCCTGTATTTATTGGTGCTGGGTATGATGCCTTGACAGCAGTAGGAGTAATAATGTTAGGGGCAGGAACAGGGGTTTTATGTTCTACAGTAAATCCATTTGCTACAGGAATAGCTTCTGGATTCGCTGAAATCTCTGTGGGAGATGGATTGGGATTAAGATTATTAATGATGGTAGTTTTACTTGGCTTTGCTATATTTTATGTTATGAGATATGCTGAAAAAGTAAAAAAAGATCCTACAAAATCATTGGTATACGACATGAAAAAAGAAAATGAACATCATTTTTTAGGGCGAGAAGAGCAAGAAACTCCTGAATTAACTTCTAAAAGAGCATTGATTCTTTGGATATTTGGTGGGACTTTTGTCATTATGATATTAGGAGTAATCCCATGGGCTTATAAGTTTAATATTACAATATTTGAGACTATGAATGACTTTTTCAAAGGACTACCATTAGTAGGTAAATTATTGGGAGACATGGTTGCTCTTGGTGACTGGTGGTTTGGAGAGATGACTGTATTATTTATGGTTTCAGCTATATTAGTTGGAAAAATATATGGTATGGAAGAAAAAGAAATCGTATCTGTATTCGTAAATGGTGCTAGAGATCTATTAGGAGTAGCACTTATTGTAGGGCTTTCTAGAGGGATAACTATAGTAATGAATGCTGGTGGAATGACAAATACAGTATTATATTGGGGAGAACAGGCATTAACAGGTGTAGGATCGACAGCATTTGCTATTATTTCATACTTATTCTACTTGCCTATGTCATTCTTAATTCCTTCAACTTCAGGATTAGCTACACTGTCTATGCCTATTATGGCTCCATTAGGAGAGTTTTCAGGTTTGGCAAAAAATGTAGTAGTTACTGGATATCAATCTGCATCAGGAGTGTTAAACTTACTTACTCCTACATCTGCAGTAGTAATGGGTGGATTAGCAATAGGAAGAGTATCATATACAAAGTGGTTAAAATTTGTAATGCCTCTATTTATTACATTTATAGTAATGACAATGGCATTATTAGCTTTAGGTTCAATGATGTAAATGAAAAAGAGTTTTTGCCTCAGGCAAAAACTCTTTTATTATTATTCCGCTATAAGACTATAAAGAAGTTCTATTTCCTCTTTCCATATAGATTGATCTATTGTCTCTAAGGTAATTGGCATATTATCAAATCTAGGATCATTCATAAATCTTTTAAAGAAATCCATTCCTAACATTCCATTTCCAATACTTTCATGTCTATCTTTTTTACAAGCTAATCCATACATAGAATCATTTAGGTGAATTCCTTTTAGATATTTAAAACCAATTAGGTTTTCAAACTCCTCAAAAGTTTTTTTATATCCTTCTTCAGTAGCTAGATCATATCCATAGTCAAATGTATGACAGGTATCAAGTAAGACTCCTACACGATCTTTATTTTCTACTCTATCTATAATTTCTTTTAACTCCTCAAAGTCTCCACCTATTGTATTTCCTTTCCCCGCTGTATTTTCAAGAACTATAGTGATATACTCTGTAGCATTGATAGCTTCATTGATTCCACGGGCTATAAGATCATATCCTTCCTCTAATGAAATCAGTCCTAGGTGACTTCCACTATGTAGATTTATATACTTTAGTCCTAATTGTTCACCTCTTTTTAATTCATCGATTAGGGCATCCAATGATTTTTGCCATTTTTCAGGATCACAATTAGCTAGATTTATAAGATACCCAGCATGGGGCATGATATAATCTGTATTAAAATCATATTTTTTCATCTCATCCTTAAATTTTTTTATTATTTTATCGTCATAATCTTTAGCAACCCATCTTTTTTGATTTTTTAAGAACATTGCAAAGGCTACGCCACCGATATCATGGGCATTTTTAGGAGCATTAAAAACTCCTCCACTAACACTAACGTGGGCTCCTACCCATTTACTTTTTATTCTTTCTTCTCTTGATCTATTTTTCATAAACACTTCCTCCTATTACAACTTTGTAATCATTATAACATAATGAACCTTTAAAAGAAAGGAGAAAGAGTTATCGTAAGATCATATAGATAATAAAAAAAGACTAATATTAATATCAGTCTTTTTAAATGATGTTTAAATATATTTCTATTTCAAATTCATCTTTAGCATCTTCTTTTTTTCTGAGGACAATGATTTTATCAATCATTAATCTTAAAACAGAATTAGCTTTTTCTATATCTTCGAAATCTATACTATTAAAATATTTTATGATTTTTTCTTTGTTACTTTGAAAATCAATTTTTTTAGGTTTATTGAGGAGTTTCTTTTCCATGAGGATTATCTCTTCCTCTAATATTTTTATTCTTTTGAGGTAAATGTCTTTATGGAGGTTACCGTCAATATAGGCATCTAATATTCTTTCTCTTTTAGATTTTAATTTATTAATATTTTTTCTGATTATAGATAAATCAATAAAACCTTCATTGTATTGAACATTTTCTAGACCTTCTAGTTTTTTTATTTCCTTTTTTAGTTCATCTATAATTGCTTTTTCCAGGAGAGAAGATTTTATATTTGCACTATCACAGTTTTGATCTTTATAGATTAATTTATCTGAAAATTTCAGTCTTTTTAAATTACAGCCATAATGTGGGTAGTTTTGATATTGTTTTCCTGGAATGCCAAGGACGCTGTTTCCACAATTTTTACATTTTAAAATACCATTTAATAAATATCGATTAGATTTTAAAGGAGTTCTTTTTATTTGCTTAAGTAATTCTTGAACTTGTTTAAAATCCTCTTCAGATATAATAGGTTTATGAAGACCTTTAACTAATATATCTTTTTTATCATTTCCAGTATGTTTTCTATTCCCATAACGAATATGACCTGTATAGGTAGGGTTTGTTAGGATTCTTTTTACCTGTTTAGATCCCCATTTTAAATCGTGTATCTCACAAATTCGATACATACTTTCTCCATCAAGAAATCTTTTAAAAATATCTCTTACTATTTCAGCTTCAGGTTCATCAATAATAAGCTTTTTGTCTTGAAGGATATAACCTCGTGGAGGCTTTCCATTCAACCATTGTCCTTTTGAAGCCTTAAAATAAAGTCTTTCAGTTACTCTTTTAGCAATATTATCTCTTTCAAATTGAATCATGGAGAGTCTAATACTCATGGCAAACTTACCTTCAGGAGTAGTGGTATCATAACCAGTTTCTGTAGCAGAAATAAAATCTATCTCATTTGTTTGTAATAGTTCTATAAAGAGTAATAATTCTATCAATTTCCTAGATATTCGAGAAGTTTCATATACTATCAAAGTATCAAACTCTCTATTTTTAATTAGTTCCTTTAACCTTAAATAACCTGATCTATCATCTTTAGTACCGCTTTCTATATCTGTTAAGATTTCAACTATTTCAAAGTTCTTTAAATTTGCAAACTCCTCACACTGTTTTATCTGTGCTTCCAAGGAGTTTGACTTTTCTTGCATGGTGGTAGAGACTCTATTGTAAATTACTGTTTTTTTCTTCAATACTCTTCAAAACCCTTTTTATGATATTTGCTTTCATTTCTTTACTTTTTCCAGAACTTTTAATTGAAATTTTTATTTTCATTTGAGCCTCCCTTATTTCTTAAACATTTTCAAATTATTTTTGTTTTCAAATTCCTTTTCTTTATTTTTAATAGAAGCTTTTATCATTTTGAGGTGTTCCTCAATAGCCATAGCTTCAGCTTTATATTCTTCTAAAGTCCCTCCATCTTCTACTTTTTCAATACTTTTCTTTAAAATATCTAGTTTTTTATAATTAACATATTGAACTGGTTTTTTAAACTCGATTGCTATCTGATCCTTTACAGGAGCTAATAATTCTTTTATAGTTTCAGCTTTTTTAATTCCCCCATGAATGATCTTTTCCCTGGCATCTGCTGTAACATCTTTATGAGTCAAAAATTTAACTGATTGGGTAGAAAGGGATGCAATAAAATCTTTTTTATCACCAAACTCCTGGAACAAGATAAATCTTTTATTGAACTCAGAAATATTATCTTTTGTAAGTCCGTTGGCTTCGTACCAATCCATAAAATCACCAGACTTTTTAAATTTTAAAGAGACTTGATTAAGAGTTATACATATATCATAGAGAGATTCTGATATTACCATAAACCTTTTTCTTAATTTCTGCTCACTACTTTTTATGAACTCAATATCTTCTTTTTCAATTTCGCGACTCCCGAAATCAAAATTTGAAACATATATTTCTTTTTTTACTGCTTTTTGTAATTCTCCAAAGACATCCATCTACATCACCGCCTTTACAATCTTTGCAAAGATCTGCTTTATATCATCATATTGTTTACTTTTGGTTTCCATGATTGTTTTGAATTTTTCTGTAAGTTTCATAATCTTTGTAGTTTGGTAAATAGGATCAGTGATAATCACTCCTACACCGTCTAGTTTCTCTTTTATTTTATTTAGGTGTTCTCGTTCCATTTTACTTTTACCAACCCTATTAGGGACGATTAGAGCCACTCTATTAACTCCAATCTCATTGATTAGATTAACCATTCCATGAGTAGTGACTTTATCAAGAAAGGTTGGAATTATTACCTTGTCACTGACTTCTAAAAAAATATTATCTAACTTTAATACTGGTGATCCATCGATCAAGATATAATCATACTGTTTTTTAAAAACTTCTATTACATCTAGAAATCTAGTTTCAAAAGTTCTCTTTATTCCAGTAGAAGTAAGAGGGATATAAAACAGGTTCTTTCTTAATCTAATCAGATCTGAGCCTCTACCATCTATATAACCCTGGAGCCCATCCCCATAGCCTAATTTGGCTCCTGCCATCTGCATGATATTGTTTTGGGAATCAGATGTAAGGATTAATACTTTATTTTTCTTATCATCACTTGTTTTTGATAATGTAGAGAGGATATGAGCAGTCCAGAAACATAGTAAGGATTTCCCTACTCCTCCTTTATTATTTTTAAATAAAATTATCTTAGCCATTAGACAATCACCTTTTGCCCTGTGTTTCTTCTTTTTCTTTTGATCTCTGATTTAATTTGCTTAGTTTGTCTATTAGTTAATACATATCCACTTTTTAATATAAAGTTTAGATCCTCTAAACTCATAGCTATAATTTCTTGATGATTTGGTCTTAATTTTTGTTTTTTCATCTTGCCTCCTAAAATTTATATTTTTATAAAATACTATATTATTTTTCTAAGAATTTTGAAATCTCATTATTTTTAAGGTATAGTTAAGTATACTCATGCATTATTTAGGGTTTAAAAGCGGCTTATAGGAGGATGTCTTTATGTATAATGAACAAGAAATACTTTTTAGTTTAATTGATAAAATTCTTTCTTTTGATGATTTTGATTTAAAAGAACTACATCATATTTTAAGGGAAAAATATTTTTTTGCTAACCTTAGTCTTTCCAATTTAAATTTTCAATTAACATTAATGGAAAAAAATGGAGAGATTGGATCTTTTCAATCATTGGGTGACAAAATTGAAAAAATAACATTGTTCTATTGCAAAGTCAGACGCTAAAGATCTCAAATGATGGGAATTAAAAGTAGATTTATTTCTACTTTTTTTCTATTTTCAAACCTAAATGCTCTAAAAGAACTAATTTACTACCTAGACAAACTTTATCTAGATGGATAGAAATATATAATTCTCCTCCTCTTTTAAAATGCAAAATATTTTCCTCAGTTAGCTCTAGATCATAGTCATCGTGATTACTTATAATTTTATATTCAATATTTCTTAATTTTAGATTTTCCATTATTACACCTCAGTTTTATTTGTTTTATCATTCTTAAATCGTTTTTAATATTTCTTTAAATCCAAGATAAAAGATAACAAATTTTATTGCGCCTTCTAAACTTATATCTATAAGGATTAGCATAAACACGATAACCTTGAATAAAAAGATAACAAATTGAAATAATTCTTTCATTGAAACCTCCTTTTTTAGATTTTTTTTTACTTTTCCCATGGTAACCTTTTTTCAACATATGAGAACCAAAGAGCTCTTTGCATTAAGTTATAGAATTTATACTCTCTAATTTTTATTTCATATTTAGGATCCATCATAGAATTAACTGTTTGACCTGTTAGAAGGCTTAAGTCTAGATGTTTTTTTTCAACTAGATAAGTTAATATTTCAAATTCTTCATTAGTTAATTGATCTCCTTTGAATATCCCTTTATTTTTTACTGTATGATCGATAAAAGGTAAAAAGTTTAATAATTTTAAATGTTGAAATGGGAGATACTCAGGAATAATTTGTTCTAGCTCCACTAATATATCATCAGTCAAAACTCCTCGTTCCATAAGATCAACTCTCCTCCACTTCAAATTCAATAGTTTCTTTTTGTAGGTATGCCTCGAAACACATTCCCTGGATATCAACTTGATCGGTATATTCCACACCATGTAGCACTAATTTTTTAATATTAGGCAAAGTCTTAATTCTAAAATAATTCCAATTTTTAATTAATATTCGTTTCATTACATTCCCCCTTGAGTATTTAATTTATTATATTTTTTACATAATTGATTACCCAGATCATCATCTACACCTTGGCATTCACAACCGATCTCTTTTAAAATAGTATTTCTCATAGATCTGATTTTAAATTCTCCTAATTTTTCAATCATAAAATCTATTTTTTCTGTTCTAGTAGCTTTTTTTATATCTACTGGCTCAACTATCTGATGATCTTTATCTTTTAATATGGCCACTAAGACTTTAGAGTTCATATTTTTACTTTTTAATTTTATAAACTCAATTACTTTTTTAACTTCATTGATATCACCATTAGAATAATTTTTAATATTTTTTAAAGTATTAGAATTATGATTTTTAATACTGGCTTCTGAAAGAATGGTTTTTAGTTCTTTAAAAAATATATCTTCAGGAGCAGTGGCAGGATCTTTCTTTTCTGCTACTACTTCTTTTTTAGGAGTTCTTTTCTTGGGGTTCTTTTCTCGGGGTTCTTTGTTAACGCCATTCTGTCCCAGGGGTCGCCCCATTTTGTCCCCACCCCTAGGACATTCTGTCCTAGAGGGTGCGTCATTTTGTCCTGGGGGTAAAATGACTTTTGAATTAAATAATTTTCTAGTTTCTTTTTCTAACCTCAAAATTGAAAATGTTCCTGGTGTATTAAATTCACTTTTTTCTAAATCTTCTTTTTTTACTATATGAGCTTTACTCTCTAGAAGACCTTTTTTAGTCATCCTATGAATCCTTTTTTTTATAGCTTCTACTGTTGGATATAACAGAGGAAAATCTTTTTGGATCGCGTCATAACTTATCCAGTGGTAAACTTTTTCATCTTTTATAATCTCAATGGTATCGGCAGATAAACTAAAATCTCCTATTTTTCGAATTAAAATAAAATCTTCAATATTTAGCTTATATTTTTCTTTCATTTCTAAAGCTATATCTTGCCTTATTTGAAATATTGTATCTTTCATAATTCACACTCCTTTCCAGAAGGTTGTTGGACACTCCTAGTTTTTTATTATTTCAATGTCGGGATCCAAGGACCCCTGAGTGCCCAACATTCAAATAACAAATTAAAAATAAAAAAAATCTTTACTTTTTGTTACTTATATCATATAATCAGCACGGAGAGAGAAGTTTGTAATAAATAAGAGGGAAGAAGTTGTCTTTAAACGGAGAACTTCTCCTTCTTTTTATTTATCAGTTTTTATACTTTATCCACCATCAACTCTAAATCACAAGGCTCCAAAGAAAACGTGATGCCCTGTGAAGCATTCCTTTCACGCAAAGCCACCTCAGCTACCAAATAATCTTCAAATGCCACCACAGGAACACCATTACATACAATGACATAGATAGTTTTACTCAACATGGCTCTCACCTTCTAAAATTTCAATTAATTCTGAAAGGCTAATATTTCCATATTTTTCTAAATATTTTTTTATATCTAATTTTCTAAAATCTTTAAAACTCATGATAAATCACCAGCTTTTATATCTTCCAAGACGCAACATTCACAAACATTTTTTCCAATAGAGCCATAAAGAAAGTAATCTTTTTTTACTTTCTCGATAAATGAAACATTTAAACCTTCAAATTCTATAAGGAGGTTTTCAAGATTTTTATCACCTGTTTCCTTTATCAAATTGAAAATCTTATTAAATAACCGTGAAAACTCTTTTTCTAAAGTATCATCTTTTAATTTTCCATTAGCTTCTAGCTCACCAAGGAAGCCTAGAAATTTTTCTATATCTTTTTTATACATTTTATACCCCCGAAGTAAAATAATTTATACTAAACTAGTTTCACATAAAGAACTATTAGTTTTTACTAGTGTAATATTAGTTTTACAATTTGTCAAGTTAAAAAACGAAACTAATACAACAAAATGATAAACTACCTTTACTAAATAGTTGTTTAGGAGCTAATAATGTAGTATTATTAAGTATAAATAAATGGGAGGTATAATAAATTATGATGAAAATCAAATTAAGTGATCTTATGGGGAAATATAAATATAATATTTCTAAATTATCAGAAGTGACAGGTTTAAGTAGACCAACTTTATCATCGCTGTATCACGAAAAAATAAAAAGGCTAGATTTAGATACCCTAGAAAAATTATGTAAAGCATTTAATTGTAATGTCCAAGATTTAATTGAGTATATTCCAGAGAAAGACTCAGAGTAATTTCAAAATTTATGAAATAACAAATTAAAGTCTCAATGGTACAGTTCAATAAGAGTTTCCAAGGCACGTATTGAACCATACTATTTAGAGTTTAAAAAATATTTTAAGAGTAGAATTTTCTGCTCTTTTTTTAATTAAATAATTTTATTTTATAATAAATATTTAATTAGCTTTCATGCTGTTGCTAATAGACTATTTATTATTTAGTATATTATCTTTTTAGCTTTAAAGCAACAATTATTTTTATTTATCTTTTAAAAGTAGCTAAAAAGCTATAGAATGTACAAGAGGTGGTTTTATGAAATTAAATAATGACCAAATGATTAAATTAGGAGAATTATTAAAAAGCGGTCGTTCAAATAAAAATTTAACATTAGAGCAGGTAAAAATAAAATTAGATTATTTAAATCTAAAGATTAGCAAAAGTGATGTTCAGAGATTAGAAAATGCAGAGAGAAAGGTTCCAAATGCAATATTATTAAAAAGTCTATGTAAAATATATGACCTTGATGTAATTAAAATGTTCAATGATATAGGATATTTAAGTATTCCATCAAATGTAAAAAGAATTAATTCTAAAGTAGCTACTGAAAGTGCTACTGTTCCGATGTATGGGTCTGCAAGTGCTGGTCCAGGATATATAAATTTATCAAATATGATTGATGAAGAATATGTTATACCTTTAGAAGACTATGCAGAAGGTAGATTTGTGGTAAAGGTAGAAGGGGACTCTATGACTAGAATAGGAGGAAAATCTATCTTTGATGGTTCAGTTGCATTGGTAGACCCTTCTTTATGTGAGGATCCAAAAGAATTGAATAAAAAAGTTTGTGTATTTACATATAATGAGGAGACCTTTATAAAACAATTATTAATAGATAGTCAGAATATTATTCAACTAATATCTTTTAATCCAGATGTTCCAGCAATAATAATATTGCAGAGTGAAAATCTGACATGTGAAGGAAGAGTAATAAAAACATATCATGAAGAGACATGGTGTAAGTAGGTAGGACAAATAAATATTTAATATAATTAGAGGGAGAGAATGAAATTAATAGTACTAGGGAATGGTTTTGATTTACATCATGGACTAAAGACATCTTTCGATAATTTTAAAAATTATTGTCAAGATAAAGAATTTGTGACAAAGGTAGATAAAATTATAAAAAAGCATATGAATGACTCGGATAAAACTGCTTATTTAAGTTGGGCTAATATTGAAGAAATATTCCATGAAGAATATTTGGAAATTGAAGAAAAAAATAATCTAAAAAAAGAATTAGATACCTATGACAATGTTAAAAGAATTAAGAGTGCGGCGGAAATCATTTCTGCTAAAAAAGAGCGAGATTATGTAAGAGAAAATCTAAAAATAAAAATAGAGGAAATACAAACTAAATATACACTAGATACTTTTTTTAGTTTATCTTTAGATTTTACAGATTATTTTAATAAATATTTAAAAACTAAGATAATTCATGAGGTAACCTCTACCAATTATGAATTAAAAAAAGAATTTAATGATGGTGCGCATATTCTTAACTTTAATTATACAAACACTCATAAATTTTATAGTGATAAATTAAACACTTTATGTATACACGGAAATATAAAAGACGGTCTTTTTCCTGTTATTGGTTATTATCATGACGTGAAATATCCAATTCATATAGATTCATCAGATGTTCATGTAAAATATGAAGATAAAGTGTTTTCAAAAGATACTATTTTTGAGAGAATGCACAATAAAGAATTAGTTCCTATAGTTCAAGATTTTTTTAAACCGTTAGAAAAGAAAATATCAGAGATTGTTATAATAGGTTATTCAATAGGAAATAGTGATGATTTTGTAAATCAGTTAATTCTAAATAATTGTAAAATGCATGATGAAAATGGATTTCTTCCAATAGGTACAACTATTCCATTAGAGGTTTTAAAAGTAAAAATTTATAACTATACTAATTCTTTTGAGAGTGGAAAGCAAAAAATAAAAAGTTTATTAGGAGAACGATATAAGACTGTAACTATTTATGGAGACAGTATTCGTGGAAGAAAAATCCCTAATGTAGAATTTATTGAAAAACAATATAAATAGAAAAGGAGAAAATAATATGGATAATGGTAAATTAGAAATTATAAAAAGAGAATTTTCAGAATGCTTTGATAGAGATGGAAATTTTAATATAGAAAAGTTTCAAGAAATAATTAGCCCAGAAGCAAAATTATTTAAGGATTCATACGGTTTAAATTGGCTTGGGAAATCATATGCTAGAGCTTTGGCTCAAGTAGACGCTAGAACTATGATTAGAGAAGATGTAGAACATAATAAAAAAGAAAAAAATAAGGATAGTGAAAATATATATATCAAAGGAGATAATTTAGAGGTCTTGAGGCATCTAAACAATGGGTATAGAGAAAAAATAAAGATGATCTATATAGATCCCCCATATAACACAAAAAGTGGAGAGTTTGTATACAATGACAATAGAGATTTTAGTAAAAAAGAATTAGAAAAACTAGTAGAAGCAAAGGTAATAGAGGAAGATGAAAAAGAAAGAATCTTAAAATGGGAGGGAAGTTCATCTTCTCATTCAGCGTGGTTAACATTTATGTTCCCAAGATTATATCTGGCTAGGAAGTTATTAACAGAAGATGGAGTAATATTCATTTCAATAGATGATAATGAAGTCGCACAATTAAAATTAATGTGTGATGAAATTTTTGGAGAAGAAAATTTTATAGCTAAATTAGCGGTTCAGCTAAATCCTAGAGGAAGAAATTTAGATAAATATGTTGCTAAAACCAATGAATACATACTAATTTATGCGAAAGACGAAGGTACTAATAAAACTATGTCTGGAATTGAGAAATCTGGTGATATGATAAAAGAATATAATAAAAAAGATCAATATGGAAAATACCGTTTAACGGGGCTTAGAAATAGAAACCAAGCTTTTAATCCACAAACTCGTCCTAATTTGTATTATCCTTTATATATAAATCCAAAAAATTATACTGTATCAAGTGAAAATAATGAAGAATTTACAGAAATAACTTATCCTATAACAAGCGAAGATGTTAAAACTTGTTGGACTTGGGGAAAAGATAAAGTGACTAAAGAATCTGATTTATTGGTAGCAGAAAAACTAGGTGAAGAATGGAGAATCTATCGGAAAGACTACCTCTGTGGAGAAAATGGAGAGATAGCGACAACTCTAATAAAATCTGTTTGGATTGATAAAGAAATAAATAATGATTATGGTAAAAAATCAATAAAAAATTTATTTGAAAAAAATGTGATGTCATTTCCAAAATCTCCATATTTAATAGAAAAATTAACAAAGGTTGGAGGAGACAAAGATGGTATTGTTTTAGATTTTTTCTCAGGGTCAGCAACTACAGCTCATGCTGTTAATAGATTAAACACTGAAGATGGAGGGCATAGGAAATGGATAATGATTCAATTAGAAGAAGAAGTAAATCCTAAAAATTCCAAAGAAGCCTATAATTTTTGTATTGACAACGATCTGCCTACTAACATTACTTCTATTGGAATAGAAAGAGTTAAAAGAGCTAATACTTATATGTTAAATAAATTAGAAAACAAAAAAGAGGAAGGATTTAATAGAAAAGAATTAGAGAATAAATTAGGGTTTAAAATATTTAAAATAGATAATAAAATCAAAGAGCTAGAAGAAATGAAAGAGTTTACAAGAGAGATAAAACTGCATGAACCTATCTCATTTATTCATAATGATAAACTAGACCTAGTCCATACATATAAATTACAAGATGGAAATTTCTTAAATACAAAAATAGAAAAGATCAAATTTTCATGGGAGAAAAAAGTAGTTGGTGGAGATGGAACTGGATCATATATCTATGTTGCTTATAAAGTTGGAGAAATTTTATACCTCATAGATTCTATTAATTCAAATGAAATATTGAAAGGAATTATAGAAAAAATAGATAATGATCCTGAATTTAAAATTAATAAATTAGTTGTTTATGGATTTACTAATACCAACGGTAAGTATCGTGCTGATTTACTAGAAAACATTCAGAATTACAATAATAAAAAGGGAGCAGATATAGAAGTTGAGGTGAGATACTAATGGGAAAACATCTTAATTTTGAAGGCAATTTAGAACATCAAAACGAAGCCATACAGAGTATTGTAGAAGTCTTTAGAGGAACAGGAAGGTCTGAAGTAAATTATCACAGTAATTATAATCTTGCAGAAGACTTAGAAAATAGAAAAATTATAGATGATAATATAAATACAATCAGAAAAGATCATGATTTAAATTCACTAAAAAAAGATTATAAAGAGAAGGATCCTTTAATTTTAGATATCCATATGGAAACAGGAACAGGTAAAACATATACTTATACAAAAACTATGTTTGAATTAAATAGAGAATATGGGCTAAATAAATTTATAATTGTAGTTCCTACTCTTTCAATTAAAGCTGGAACAGTTAATTTCTTAAAAGGAGAGTCATCTAGACTTCATTTTAAAAATATTTATAAAAAGCAAATTAATTGTTTAGTTGTAGAAAGTATGGCAAAACCTACAGGGAAAAGACCATTCCCATCAAAGGTAAGAGAGTTTATTGAAGGCTCTAAGATGGATAAAAATACAATCTATGCGCTGGTAATTAACCAAGGTATGATAAATAGTCCAACTATACAAGAAGAACAATATGATAGAACATTGCTTGATAGATTTACAAATTGTACAGATGGAATATCAGCAACTAAGCCAGTAATTATAATAGATGAGCCTCATAAATTTAAAAGTGATAATAAAACTTGGAAAAATATGATGAAGTTTAATCCTCAATTTATGGTTAGATATGGTGCTACATTCGATAAAAAATATTATGATCTAATGTATTCATTAAATGCCGTAAAAGCTTTTAACAATGATCTTGTAAAGGGTATTGAAGTTAGTATAGAAGAGAATAAAGATGGAAAAAATGAAATAATAATGTTGAAAGAATCCGATACAAAAGAAGCAACATTCAGCTATAAAAATGAAGTAGGGAAGTCAACACCTCACGTATTAAATAAAAAGGATGATTTCTCATTAATCCATCCTGAAATGGCTGGGCTTAAAATAGCGGAAATGAATAAAACTAGAGTATTACTTTCAAATGGAATGGAGTTAAAGAAAAAAGACAAGATAAATCCATATTCGTATAGTGAAATTTTACAAGAAAAGATGATAAAAGAATCGATAGAAAAACATTTTGAGATAGAAGAAAAAAACATGACGACTTATCCAAGAATAAAAACTATGTCATTATTCTTTATAGATTCCATCGAATCATATAGAAATGACGATAAAACTCAAGAACACATAAGAATATATTTTGAAAAAGAATTAAAAAATGCTATGGAAAGACGTGTTAAAAGTACTCAAAATCAAGAATATAAAAATTATTTAGAAAATAGTTTAAAAGATATTAAAAAGTGTCATGGTGGTTATTTTTCAAAAGATAATACTGGGAAAGACGACAAAATAGAAAAAGAAGTTAATGAGATACTACATGATAAAGAAAAATTATTAGACCTTGATAACCCTAGAAGATTTATTTTCTCTAAATGGACACTAAGAGAAGGGTGGGATAATCCCAATGTCTTTGTTATTTGTAAGTTAAGAGGTAGTGGTAGTGAGACCAATAAATTACAAGAAGTCGGAAGAGGACTAAGAATACCTGTAAATGAATTTATGAACAGAGTAACAGATAGGGAACATTTTTTACATTATTTTGTAGATTTTGAGGAAAAAGATTTTGTGAGTAAATTACAAAACGATATTAATAGTGGATCTATTCTAGGAGAGGCATTAAAAGAATTAAATGAAGAGCTATTAGAAGAGATAGCAAAAACTTATAATAAAAACAAAGATGATCTTTTTGACGAATTAAGAAAACTAGAAATTATAGATAGAAAGCAAAAATTTATGGAAAATGGATTTGAAAAAATTCAAAACCTATATCCATTAGTTTTTGACGGTAAATTAAAAGCTGGGAAAGTAATGAATAGCAAGGATAAAAAAGGCAAGGTTACTTTAAGGCAAGAAAAATATCAAGAATTTAAAAGGTTATGGGAAGAATTAAACAAGAAAGTCTTGATTACTTATGACTTTAAAAATAATGAAGTTCAGCAAGAATTATTAAATCAAATGATTATTAAATTTTGGGAAGAGGGACACTTTGAAAAAAGTGGTTTTGAACTAAAATCATTTAAAATGAAAAAGGATGAAGATAACATTGATTTTCAAGAAATAAAAAGTACAGAAAGTGTATATAATGCAGTAAGTATTTCTAATTTAACTTATCAAGAATTTCTTTTGGAGTTAGAAAAACTAATGAAAGTTCCATTTAATATGCTACACAGTATGTTTATTGATTTAAAAAATAATAGTAAAGTGGAAGTTAAACCAGGAGTATTCAAAAATGATTTTGATTTAAATAATTATTTGAGTAGAAAAACTATTAGAGAGATCCAAAAGTATTATAGAGATTATCTAATAGAGAAATCATTACATAATATGTTTATATCTTATGATAGTGTCAATACTACTATCCATCCTACAGCACTTACAGATCCTAAAGGGAATCCTTTGAAAGATATAGGAACCTCAGAAGTAGGAGTATTATTTGATAAAGCAGTTCAAGTAGATAGCAGTTATCTTTTTAATGAGTTGTATTATGATTCCGAAATAGAAAGAGGAAATATTATAGAACATATAAATGAAATAGTAGTATTCTCTAAAATACCTAAAAATAGTATAAAAATACCTGTTATTGGTGGAGGAAGTTATTCTCCAGACTTTGCCTATGTAGTTAAATATAAAGATGGAAAAGAAGCTCTTAATCTTGTAATAGAATCAAAGGGGAAAGAAAAAATCGGCCTATCTTCGGAAGAAAAAATGAAAATAAAATGTGTAGAAAAACTTTTTGAAGGACATTTAAATATTAGATTTAAGGCACAATTTAAAAATGAAGAGATAAGTAGAATAGTAGGAGGAGTGAAGTAGTGAAAACTATAAATTACTTAAAAAATGATTATGAAAAAATTGAATATTTTATAAAATTATTAATTTCTTTTTCAACAGGAGGAACCGCTTCAAATGATGAATACATGGATTTAAGAAATTATTTTTTGAGAAGTTCAAATCTTAAAGAAAGTATTCCAAGTTGGGTAAGAGTAAATAGGAATTTAGAAACATTTTGGGATTTTATTAAAAATGAGTTTTCAACTTATGCTGAAAGAAGAACATTTTTAAGAAATGAGTTTACTGAAATACAAGATTTACTTGAATTTGGAGAAAGTATACCTATAAAAAAAATTGAAAAACAAAAGGAGAAAATCACTTCAAATAAAGAGATGAAAACTAAAGTTTTTATTGTCCACGGTAGAGATAATGAAACTAAATTAGAAGTAGCAAGATTTTTAGAAAAAATTGGATTAGAGGCTATTATATTGCATGAGCAGGCTAGTGCCGGGATGACAATTATAGAAAAAATTGAACATTATGCTAAAGAAGCCCATTATGGCATAGTTTTATATACTCCATGTGATCAAGGAAGAGGGCATCATGAAAAGAACAGCACAAGAGCTAAAGATAGAGCACGTCAAAACGTTGTTTTTGAACATGGATATTTAATGGCAAAGTTAGGACGTGAAAATGTCCATGCCTTAGTAAAAGGAGAGATTGAAACACCAAATGATATAAGTGGATTGGTCTATTCATCGTTAAATAATGGATATTGGCAACAAGCAGTTTGTAAAGAACTAAAAGCTTGTGGATATGAGATAGAGATGAATAACCTTTAAATTTGATGAATAAAAATAGGAGCAAGTGATGAATTTAATAAATTTTGGAATGTAAAAGTAATTTTAGATGATGAAAGGTGGATAAAAATATAAAAAATAAAGTGAGGTAAAAGATGATGAATGACATTCAAAGATATAGATCGAATATTTTCGAGGAAATAAAACGTATAAATGAGTATGAAGAAGAATTTTGGAATGCTAGAGAGTTACAAACACTTTTGGAATATTCAGAATGGAGAAATTTTACAAAAATTATAGAAAAAGCAAAAGAGGCATGTATAAATAGTGGGAATCCTATTTTAGACCATTTTGTTGAAGTCAACAAAATAGTAGAAACTGGGGTGTCTAGACGAGAAGTTAAAGATTATGTCCTATCTAGGTACGCTTGCTATTTAATTGTACAAAATGGAAATCCTAAAAAAGAAGTTATTGCATTAGGTCAAACATATTTTGCTACTCAAACTAGAAAACAAGAATTAACAGAACAATTTGAGCAATTAGATGAAGATAAAAAAAGACTAGGGATAAGAACAGAGCTTAAAGAACATAATAAAACCTTGGTAGAAGCAGCTAAAAATGCAGGTGTTGAAACATCAAAAGAATATGCAATTTTTCAAAATCACGGATATAGAGGTCTATATGGTGGATTAACTGCAAAAGATATAAAAGAAAAAAAGAATTTAAAAAAAAGTGAACAAATATTAGACCATATGGGAAGTACTGAATTAGCCGCTAATCTATTTAGAGCAACACAGACAGAAGAAAAATTAAAAAGGGATGAAATCAAAGGTAAAAAAAATGCAAATAACGCTCACTTTGAAGTCGGTAAAAAAGTGAGGGAGACAATAGAAGAATTAGGTGGAACAATGCCAGAAGAACTAGAAACACCAGAAAAGAGTATAAAAAAACTAGAAAAAGAAGAAAAAATTAATTAAGTGATATATATTGAAAAGGAGGTTTTATGCCATTATTCAATAAAGAAAATGGAGTTCTTAATGTAGTAAAACAAAAGAATTTTCCACTAGAAAGAGAACTTCAACAATTAGTTGAAAATAATTTAGAAGAAATATTTAATTGTAAATTTGTAGCTTCAGAGTTTTATACTGGTAGCATTCATTCTGGAAGGATAGATACTATAGCTATATCTGAAGATAATAATCCTGTGATAATTGAGTATAAAAAAGAAGAATCTTCAAGCCTTCTTAATCAATCACTATATTATCTTTCTTGGTTAGAAGACCATAAAGGAGATTTTCAAATGGCTGTTAACAAACAGCTTGGATACATTGATATTGATTGGAGTAATATAAGAGTTATTTGTATTGCCCCAGGATATAAAAAATATGATCTTCATGCTGTAAAAGTTATGAATAAATCAATAGAACTCTGGAAATATAAAAACTTTGAAAACGGAATGTTTAATCTTGAGGAGATATTTATTAATAAAGAAAATAATAAATGTAAAGATAAGACAATTCATGTAGATGAAAAAGAAAATGAAGCTCCTGTTAGAACATATGAAAGAATCGCTAATATATTAAAAAGTGATAGTTTAAAAGAAGCTTTTTATGATATTAGGGACTATACTATTAATCTAAGTGATGAAGTGGAAGAAGTTCCAAGGAAGCGTTATGTTGCATATAAAATAGCTAAAAATTTTACAAGTCTAGAATGTCAAAAAGAAAGAATAATAATAAATTTAAAATTAACTTCTAGTGAGTTAAAAAAATGGAAAGATGTTGGAAGAGATGTAACAAATATAGGTCATTTTGGGACTGGAAATTTTCAATTTTATATAACCAAAGAAAAAGATTTAGAGATAGCAAAGGAATTAATCAAAATTTCTTTTGAAAATGTAGGAGGATAATTATTTACAAAATATGGAGGGGTATCAATGGTAGATAAACTAGCTATAAAAACTGTTATGAAGGCTTTAGACAATGGTGAAATTTCAACAGAGGAACTACTTTCAGAAAAATTTTTTAAAGAATATTCAACTCTTAGATCAATGGAGGAGTTTGAAGAAAAAGCTAATGTTAAACTTGGCAAAGGAATGACGCAAGAAAAGCATTTAGAAAATTTAATTAAAGCCTATACTAAGTTTAAAAATCTTGAAGATATGAAAAATAAAGCTATTGGATTTTATGCTCAAAACAAATAATAAAAGTAATTAAAAAAAACTTGGTGAGATATCCAAGTTTTTTTTATTTTAAAATAATTTAAAATTAATTATTGCTAATTAGCTTTTTTTAGTGTAATATAATTTATGAGGTGAAATTATGAGCGAACATATGAAGAAAATTAAAAAACAATTAATTGATAAAGATGTCACTTTTACTACACTTGTTACCCTTTCGAAATTTAAATCAGCCTGGGGATTAAGAAAAGCTATTAATAGAGGAAGTTTAAAAACACTATCTGAAATTAAAGAAATATTAAACGGTATGTAGTTAATAAGCATTTAATATTGAATTTAGGAGGTAGAATGTCTAAATTAAAGAATGAAGGAAAAAAAATAAGGTGTAAAAAATGTAATCGTATGATGGGAATTATAAAAAATGGTGAATTATCAATTGATGGTGATGTAGAAGCTACAATAACATCAACAAAATATACTTTTAAATGTGTTTCTTGTGGAGAAATAAGAAGCGGTTATATAAAAAAGAATGTAATTTAGAGACTCATGAAGTCCTGGACAGTAGAAATGCTGTTCAGGGCTTTTATTTTTTTTAGGGGAATAGTCAATCAAAGGGAAACTATTTAAATATTGAGATGGTGGGAACTCAATTACCCGATAGGGAGGAAAGATGAATTGGAAAAAGCAAAGAGAATTAAGACAAAATCAAATGAAAACCTTGGAAGATAAAAGAAAGGATCTTGCCAAAATTGGATGGTTAGCTATGAATAAAACAGAAAGAGAACAACTAAGAAAACTCATAAATTTTAATTGGGATAAAATGCCGACCTATGCTAAAGCTAAAATAACTAAAGATGATTATATTAGATTTGAAACTCAGGAACTATCTGTAAAATTTGCCGAAAAAGCAAAGAAAAATTAAGTTATGTATTTTTAAAGATATTGCAATGAGGTGGACCTCCTAAAACAAATCACTATTGCAATATCTCTATGAATACATAAAGTTAAAAAGGAGGGGATATGATAGGGCTAGACAGAGCTTCTATATGGGTATTAGTCGATGCTCATATTGAGTTAATAGACATAGGAATACGAAAAAAGTACCGTCATATCCTAGGTAGAAAAATATTAGGAGATACACAAAACTACTCCATAGGAAAAGAAAACATAAACGAAATTAAGGTTATAGGTCATTTAAATAAAACATCTACCATAAAAATAGATTTTTCCTATCCTAGAAGTAACGCTACCACTAACCTATACCCATTAACATCAGAAATAGAAAAGAAAATTGTTGATGATAAGATCTTAAATTTAGTAAAGGAAATATCCCTAGACAATAAGATCACTATTCATGATTTATTTTATGATTATTTTGAACTAGCTATCCAGGAGTATATAGGCTCATTCTATAAGTTTAATAATTTAATTATGATCTTTTATAGGGCCTTAGCTAGGGAATACGATAGTAAAGATAGCCTGGTCTATTTAAATTACAGAACAACTATGGATAGATTCTATTCTACAGGTTTTATATTCAAGATCATGACTGGATGGCAGCTGAAGCTATACTCAAAAGCACATGAACATAATAAGAAGAACATAGAGAAGCAAAAAGGTGCATTGATCAAATTAGAGCATAAGATAACCCAATCTATAATTAAAAGAGTGTGTCAGACAAATAGTGTCAATGATCTCACTATAAGGGATATCTCAAATTCAGTAAAAAAACATATTGGAGAGAAATTATTTAAATTAATAGTAAATGAGTTATCCAGGAACGATGAGATTTTAAAAAAGAAATTTTCTAATTTTGAATCAAGAGAACTATCTAACCTGGTGAGAGACTTTGAAGAATGGATCTACGATGAGAAAATTATAAATTCAATAATAACTAGAAATAGTGATAAATCAACAAGACAGATAGAAAGATATAGGAGCACAGTGAAAATAGCATTATTAGAAAGCCAAATAAGAAGTTCACCATACCGTGAAAGCTTTGGAAACATTGAAAGATTATCATTATTTATAAATAAATTACTCTTAATTGAGTGTGAAGTTAAATGTGACTACAAAAAGCATTTAACCTTTGATTTTATTAAAAAACGCCATAAACATGTCGGGTTTTTGGAAGAAAAAAAAGTAACATGTCAATAAAAATAGTATCTACAGACGTTTGCCTCGCGTAGTAATAAGTAGAAAGTATCTAAGTCCTTAAAGAGGATTTAATATTCAAAAGATTTAGATGAGATCAGTAACGACATTTTACGAAAATGGAGGAGGGAATATGAACCAAATCATTATAAATATATCAGAATTAAAACTAGCTAATAGCTCAAGAGTATATACAGATGCACAGGTAGAACTATATAAGAACCTCATCAAGAACTATAGTCAGTATATTCCACTGGTTATTGATATCAATAATACCATTGTAGGAGAGCCTGCTAGATATATAGCACTAAAAGAATTAGGGATTCAAGAAGTTAAATGTTACCAGATAGAAAATTTATCTGAAGAAGATATACAGGTAATTAGAATAGGAGAATCTAGAGCAGCTGAACTAGGTGAATGGGATTTTGAAAAACTATATGAAGAACTAGAGTCGTTAGGACATAAATCATATTTAACTGGATTTGATACTGAAGAAGTACAAAAGTTGATTGAAGAGGAACTAGAAAGTAGTGAAAACATAGAAGAGATAGATGCACCAGAAGTAGAAGAACAGAAAGAACCTTTTTCAAAGCAAGGTGATCTATGGCTATTAGGAAGACATAAAGTTCTTTGTGGAGATTCTACATCAAAGGAAGATGCTAAGAGATTAATGGATGGTCATAAAGCTAGGCTATGTATAACTGATCCCCCATATAACATAAATTATGAATCAGATGATGGAAAGAAGATAATCAATGACAATATGAGTTCAACAGATTTCTATAGCTTCCTATTGGGATTTTATAAGAATATGCATAAGTACCTGGAACCAGGAGGAGCATATTATATATTCCATGCTGACATAGAGACAGAAGCATTTAGAGGAGCATTAAAAGAAGCTAACCTAAAGATATCTCAATGTCTCATATGGGTTAAGAATGGTTTCAATCTATCAAGACAAGATTACAATTGGAGACATGAGCCAATACTCTATGGATGGAAAGAAGGAGCAGCACATTATTTTATTAAAGATTACACACAAGATACAGTACTAGAACTACCTGGAACTCTTAATAGCATGGGTAAAAAAGAACTAAGAGAACACATTGTAGAAATGACAAAGCTATTAGAGCAACACTCAACAGTTATTAGAGAGGATAAACCAATAAGAAATGATGTGCATCCTACAATGAAACCTCTTAAGCTATTAGCTAGATTAATTTTAAATAATACTAAGCCAGGAGATCTAGTTGTAGATTGGTTTGGAGGAAGTGGAAGTACTCTTATGAGTTGCGATCAGATAGATAGAACAGCATACCTAATGGAATTTGATCCAAAGTATGTAGATGTAGAAGTAAAGAGATATGCAATAGGTAAAGAGGATATAACACTAATTAGAGATGGTCAAGAGTATTCTTGGGATGAAGTTAAAGAAAACTTCCAGGAGTAATCTATGGCCAAGAAGAAGATAGATAAACTAACTAAAAATCAATTAGTAGCACTAGAGCTATATGTTCAACTTACCGCTAATAAGTTTGGAAAAACTAAGAAATCTAGATATGAAGAGATTGCAAGAAGAATAAAGTTACCAGTAAATACAATCACTGCATGGATATATAGACATGAAGTTCATTATAGAGAATACATAGCTGAGATAGTAGAAGAAAAAAATGCAATTAAATGCACCTTTGATGGGTTGACAGAAAAGCAAACAAAATATGTCAAAGCTAGGTTGGAAGGAAATGGAACAGAAGAAGCTAAGAAGATAGCCGGCTATTCAGATAAAACTAAGACCTATGATGTAGAACGATCTAGAAACCTAACTCAAACAATAGATGAATTAAGAAAAGAACTTATTACTGATACAAAATTAGGAGCATACGCACAGATTAATGATTTGAGAGATATAAAGAGAAGAGCCAAGGAAGGTGTAACTGAGACAGAGTATGTGGAGGAGAGTACACCAGATGGAAGGAAGACAAAGAAGGTTGTAAAGAATAAGAAATCTCTAGACACAGAGATCAGTGCTATAAGGGAGATCAACAACATCCTTGGATATAGTTATGCAACAGAGAAGAAACACAGTGGTACAACAGCAACAGGAAAAGAAGTAGTTAGAATAGGTGAAGAAGATTAAAAATCAAACAAAATAAAAAGGGCTAAAGAGCCCTAATTATTTTTGAACCTTAATACTTGAACAACAATACCAACAACCCTCAGCATTACCATATCCTTTTGATTTTGCGTCTGCTAATGCTTCCTTATCATCTAAAAAAACATCTAGGATCTTCATATCTACTAAATAGATATGTGGACAAACTGATTTGTGAATAGTATGAGTTGCATCGTTAATAAAATAAGTCATAAAAACTCCCTCCCCAAGGAAAAATGATTACCATTATCATAATTAATATTAACATATATATAAAGAAAGTCAACTTAAAAAAGGTACTGTGGGGGCTTCATTTAGCTTTGCGGTGGGGAGGAGCCCGAGCGTTTTTTCGTGACAAATTTTTTCATCTGGGAGTTCCAAAATTTTAGGAGGGGATATGGGGCAATTAATTTTAATAACTGAGGCTCGATTAGCCAAACAATTTTTAATAACAGAGAGACAGGTGAGATCTTTATTCAAAGAATATAAATATGCTCCTGGAGAATATCTATATACAAAATGTGTTAAAAAATATATTTCAGGTTTGAAGAAAAGAAAACCTGATGAAAGTGAAGAGGCTGAGAAATTAAAAAAAATAAAAAGAGAAACACAAGAATTCAAATTAAAAATTTTAAAAGATGAATATCATTCAGAGGAGATCATAAAAGATTTACTAGCAGATATATATATCAAATTTAGATCTCAACTATTATCTAGTTCTAGAAAAATAGCAGTAGAGATAGAACAGAACGAAAATGAAAATATCAAAGATACAGTAGAAAAACACATATTAAAAGCTTTAGATGAATTGAGTAGATATAATCCACCAAGTAACAAAGGAGATAGGTAATGTCTGAAAAAGAAAAAGTATTAAAACTTATGAAAAATTGTTTTAGATTCCTAAAGCCTCCTAGACAATTAACTATTGGTGAATGGGCAGATCAAAATAGAGTTTTATCTTCTGAATCTTCAAAAGAGGTTGGGGCCTGGGAAACAAGGAGGACACCATACATGGTAGAGATATATGAAAAAATTGAATCAGGTGAAGTGAGAGAAGCAATTCTTATGATGGCTTCGCAATTGGCAAAATCAGAATTCATAAATAATATCTTTGGTAAATATGCGGACTTAGATCCTTGTCCGATGCTATTAGTACAACCGACAGATACAATGGCAGTTGCATACTCAAAAGAGCGTATAGCCCCAATGATAAGAGATACAGCAGTATTAAAAGCAATTATTAGAGATGCAAATAAAAAGAACTCAGGAAATACAGTAGCTCATAAGATGTTTCCAGGAGGATATATAGCTTTTATTGGATCTAATTCACCAAGTAAGTTAGCAGCTAGACCAGTAAGGATAATTTTCTTTGATGAAGTAGATAGGTACCCGGAGTCTTCAGGAAGAGAAGGAGATGTAATTACCTTAGGGAGAAAAAGATTAACTACCTATAGTGATATTAGTAAATGCATAATAACTGGAACTCCCACCATAAAAGGGAAGAGTTTGATTGAGACAGAATTTAAAAATGGTTCACAAGGGACTTGGCAGTTACCCTGTCCCCATTGTGGAGAATATCAAAAGTTAGAATTTTCAAATATCAAGTGGGTAGATTCAGATCCTGAAACAGTAACTATGATGTGTGAAGAATGTGGAGTCCTAGCTACAGAAAAGGAATGGAAAAAAGGAAATCAATCCAAAGGAAAGTGGAAACACAAATATAAATCAAGAAAAGAAAAATTAAGCTACCACCTAAATGCACTAGCTAGTCCATGGAGAACTTGGGAATCAATAGTAAAAGAATGGCTAGAGATCCAAGGTGATATAGAAAAAATAAAATCATTTAAAAATACAGTATTAGCAGAAACATGGGAAGAACAAAATATTAAAACAATTGACTATAAAGATCTATATGCAAGAAGAGAGCACTATAAAGCAGATCTTCCAGATGGAGTATTGATTGTAACGGCAGGAGTAGATATCCAAGGCGACAGAATAGAAATAGAAGTCGTAGGTTGGGGGTTAGGACATGAAAACTGGGGGATAGTATACCAAGTTATTCATGGAAACCCATCCAAACAAGAGATTTGGGATGAACTAGATGATTTTTTACAGAGGGAATTTACATTTAAAGATGGAACTGCTCTTAAGATCTATGCAACTTGTATAGATACAGGTGGACATAATACCCAAGATGTATATAACTTTGTATCACCTAGGGAAGAAGATAGGATCTTTGGAATAAAAGGTCAAGGTGGAATAGTACCAATAGATAACGGATTTAGAAGAACTAAAAATAATGAAATCGATCTTTATTCTGTAGGAGTCAATGCACTAAAAGATTCAACTATGGGTAAATTAAGAGTTAATAAAAAAGGTAAAGGGTATTGTCATTTTCCTAAAAATGTAACTAGAAATTATACTGAAGAATATTTTAAAACTCTAACCGCTGAGGTACGAGATCCTAAAACGAACAAATGGACAAAGATAAGAGATAGAAATGAAGGATTAGATCTAAGAAACTATAATGAAGCAGCACTTGAGATATATAAATATGACATGAATATACTAGCTGCATTAACTCGTGAGCAATTAAGTGTGTTATCTAGAGTGGGATATTTAGAAGAGGAGGATTAATGAGTAATGTTACAGGAATAACCTTGGAGATGTGCCAGGCTAAATTAAAGATGTATTTAGATGCTGAAGAAAAGGTCTTACTAGGTCAAGCATATAACATCGATGGAAAAGAAGTTACTAGAGCAGATCTAGGAATGATTCAAAAAGGAATAGAAATATGGAGTAATAGATGTAGAAAATATGGGAATCCTGAAGATGTGGGAATGACAATAGAAAATGTAAGACCAGGAAGACATTAGGAGGAGCAGATGGACATATCATTAAAAAATATCTTCCCTGGATTAGCAGCTAAGAGAGAAATGGCAAAAGCGCGCCTTTATGATGCTGAGAAAACCTATGAAAATGTACTTCAGTATCATAACCATGGGGCAGGAAATCAAAATGCTATGGATTATGATGATGAGATAAATAGTGCTGATGTAGATATAGGGGAATCTAAAGATATCTTAGTGGCTAGATCTAGAGATGAATTTATGGGAAATGCCATAGCTAATGGTGCCATAAAAAGAATACGGTCCAATGTTGTAGGAGTTGGAATAAAACTTAAATCTTCTATAGACAATAATTTTTTAGGGCTAGAACAAGAAAAAAAAGAAGAGATAGAAAAAAATATAGAGAATCTATGGAGAATGTGGGCGGGATCTACTGAATGTGATTGGGGCAGGCAATCTAAATTAAGTCATATTCAATCACTAGCCATCCTAACTTCTTTAATCGATGGGGAATGTTTCGCAGCACTATCATTTAAACTTCATCCAGGAGAGCTGTTTGGATTAAAAGTAAGACTATTAGATCCTGCTAGTTGTATGAATCCTTCAGATATTGGAGATAAAGACATAAAAAACGGTGTAGAAAAGGATAAAAACGGGATAATAACTGCTTATCATTTTAAAAAAAATAAAACAGGATCTGAAACTACTAAGATTCAAGTTCATGGAGGAAAAACAGGTAGAAAAAATCTATTAGTACTCATGGATAAAGAAAGAATAGGACAAAGAAGGGGAATTCCCCTCATAGCTCCAGTTCTTGAGATCTTACATCAAATGAGAAAGTTTACCCATGCGGAACTTATGGCAGCTACTATAAATTCATATTTTACAGCCTTTGTAGAAAATGAAAATCAAGAAACTAAATCTCAAAGTCCATTTAAACCTAAAAATGGAAAAGATTTTAAACTTAAAAGTGGAGCGGTTAATCATATGGCTCCTGGACAAAAGATAGTTTTCCCTGATTCCAATAGACCTAATTCTGGATTCACTAAGTTTATGGATACTATGTGTGTTCATTTAGGTGCAGCTTTAGAGTTAGCCCCAGAACAGCTATTACTAAAATTTAGTAATAACTATTCTGCTTCAAAGGGAGCCTTATTAGAATCATGGAAGATGTTAAAAACTAGGAGACAATGGTTTACAGATGATTTTATGCAACCCATTTATGAGGAATTTTTAGATTATTGTGTAGCCATGGACTATATAGATCTACCTGGATATGAAGATCCATTTAAAAGAAAAGCATATCAGAAAACGCAATGGTTTGGACAGGCTCCTGGATCATTAGATCCATTGAAAGAAGCTAAAGCTGCAGTACTTAAGATTCAAAATAACCTAAGTACAAGTGCTAGAGAAAGTATGGAGATTAACGGTAGTGATATCGATGATAATATTGAGTTACGTGGAAGAGAACTAAAGAAAATGAAAAAACATGGATTAATAAAAGAAAGTAAAGGCGGTGGGAAAAATGAGCTTACTTAACATCCTAATGCTAGGAAATAAGAAAGCAGAAATGAGGCTCTATGGTGTCATAGGTGAAGGTTGGATGGCGGATGTAACTCCAGAAGATGTTAATCGTGAATTAGATGCCTTGGAAGATATAGATGAAATAGATATTATGATCAGCTCTCCTGGAGGAGGAGTATTTGCAGGATCAGCTATATACAATAGTTTAAGAAGACATAAAGCTAAAAAGAATATATATGTCGATGGGATTTGTGCCTCTATTGCTACTGTAGTAGCCATGGCAGGAGACACTATCAACATGGGTAGAACTTCCATGATGATGATACATAACCCTTATTCACCTTCAATTTGTGGAGGAGCAAAGGAACTTAGAAAGAAAGCAGATGATCTTGATAAATTAAAAGAATTATCTATTGGCGCATATATGACAAAAGTAAACCTCACACGAGAAGAACTAATAGAAAAAATGGATTACGAAACTTGGATGACTGCTGATGAAGCTAAAGAATTTGGATTTATCAGTCACATAGAAAATGATAATGATACTCAAATGTACTTTGATAAAAATATCTTGATGTGTGGAAAAGATATATCTGTAGATGTTTCTAAATTTAAAAATCTAAATAGTTTTTTAGAAAAGAAGCATATACCAAAGACTAAACCAATTCAACAAAACACAAAAATAGATAACTTAAATAACAAAGGAGATGAAAAGATGAATTTTGAGCAATTTAAACAAAAATATCCAGATTTATTCAAGCAAGCAGTTCAAGTAGGAGTTACAGAGGAAAGATCAAGAATACAAAATTTAGAAACAATAGAACAAAGAGCAGGAAGAACTTTAGAATGTGTCCAAAAGGCAAAATTTGAAGCTCCAAGAGAAGCTACCAATGAGGATTTAATGGGAGATGTTCTACAAGAGATGGCAACTATAACTCCAAAGGCTGAAAATCAACCTAAAGTCGTAGATAAGATGCAAGTTTTATTAAATAAGATTGATGATGCTAAAGGTGGAGGAGTCCAGGAACAAATCTTAGATGGAATGACTAAACAAGAGTTGGAAGAAAAGCAAGTGGCAGAAGAGATAGATGACATAGTAGCGTTAGCAAATGAAATGGAATAAGGAGAGTGATTTTAAATGTCTAAAGAAACAATAAAACCTGAAAATCTAAAAGCTGGAGGAGTAGTTCCATATCTAGTTGAACCTATGGGATTTGTCGCGGGAACTTATACTAGAGGTATGCTCTTAGAGCTAGACCCTACTACTTTAAAACTATCAAAATGTACCGACGAAACTAAATTCTTTGGAGTACTAAGTGAGGATGTAATAGTCAAAACAACAGAAACAGCAATGGTTTATGTTAGTGGAATGTTTTATAAAACTGGAGTTATCAAAGAAGACGCTATAGACATAGAAAAGATAAGAATCCACGGTATTTCTAAAAATATCTATATGAGATAAATCTAAAAAATAAGAAGGAGTGATTAAGAATGGCAGGACCATATGAGGCAAGAAAAATAACCGCTGCAATAGAGAGAGTAAAAAGACCAGTTAATTTCCTATGGAATATTTTGATTGGTAAAGAGATAGAAGAAGTAGTCCAGGAGATTGAGATCCATTCTAAGGACAATGGAAGAGTTAGAGCAGCGTTTGTAGGACCTTTATCTAATGGAATATTGATTGAAAGAGATGGGTTTGCAGTAGAAAGATACAAACCTCCTTTTATCTCTTTAAAGATACCGGCAACTGCTGAATCAGCATATCAACAGCAATTTGGTGAAGGAATCTATGTTACTGGTAAAAAAGATCTGAATAAGATCTTAAAAAAACAGGTAGCGGAAGATCTAAAGACATTAAAAACAATAGCTCATAGAACTAAGATCTGGGCATTATCTCAGTTGATAATGACTG
>Ga0316197_10000282_pt1 | contig 36073 bp, 32 predicted proteins | sample OudBiesiAoxic_MG_FD_204939 | JGI IMG/M metagenome (GOLD analysis project Ga0316197, IMG submission 204939) | Coastal sediment microbial communities from Oude Bieten Haven, Netherlands - site A oxic | ecosystem: Environmental > Aquatic > Marine > Coastal > Sediment | place: Netherlands... | reverse complement strand
AATATATCGAGTATTACAATACGAAGCGGATTAAGGTAAAACTAAAAGGCCTGACTCCGATAGAATATCGAAACCAGGCCTTACAAGCCGCTTAACTAAAATGTCCAACTTAACGGGGTCACTTCAAGATTAGGGCTTTTTTACGTCTGTATAAAAGTTGAATGATGCAGAATAGAGACTGCGAAGTGGTAGTTCAGTTGGTTAGGCTTTTTATTGGAGAGCTTAGCGGCCAGTCACGCCGGGGGACGTGTCGCTTTCAAGGTTGATAGAAAGTCCCGTTAACGTAGCCACTATACTAAGAAAACCCTAATCGAAAGATTAGGGTTTTTTGTCTAAAGAAAAGTGATTAGTATCAACATATTTTAGCTAATTTTATTTAGTTGATAATTTAATTATCTCTAAATAAAATTCTTTCTCAAAAGTATCGATAGGACGCTCAACAGGAATGCTCGCTTCCTTTACTTTTTTTGGATGATAGTCAGCTACAAACTGAACAAATAAGTGTGCTTTATTGGGTTTTAATCCAACAAAACCTGCCATATTATAGCTACCGAATAGAGATCCACTTTTTGCCGTTATATTGCCTTTTATTGGTTCTGTTCTCATGCTATTACGGTATTTTAAGGTGCCATCAATACCTGAAGTTGGTAACAAGGCAATTAAATCTAATTCATTATCGTATTTGTATATAAACTGCAAAATAGATTTCATTTGATTCGCAGTCATACGGTTATTACGAGAAAGCCCTGAACCGTCGACTAAGACAGCATTACTTAAATCGATATTTGCCTGGTTTAATAATATATCTTTCATTGCAGCCGTACCATTAGCAAAGCTTCCTGCTTGTTGGTAAGTTAAGTGCCCCATCATTTTTATTAAATTATCAGCATAATGATTATCTGATTTTTTTAACATATGAGAAATCAATTCCATTAATGGTTTCGATTTATGTTGAGCAAGTAATAAAGAGCTTTCGAGGGGCATCACTGGGTTGCCAAAACGAACCTTGCCTTTTAAAGATATATTATTTTCGGTTAAGATTTTTAGTACTGTCTTTTTTGTGAAATCTTGGGTGTCTTGTATGGCAAACTTAAGTGGTAATGGTTTACTGCGCTCAACCAAGCAACCATCTAATTGATAATAATTCCCTTGAGTCGTTAATTCTAAATCACAGAAAGATGCTTTTTGTTCTTCACGTGTCACGCTAAGAGCTGTACTTGAAAATAAAATCGGTTGGTGGATAGGTACAAATACCTTAGTGGTACCATCTGTATGAGTCGTAATCGAGGCCTGTACACAGTTACCATCAATACTTAGTGCGCTCGATGGCGCGCTATAACAAACTCCTAAAATGTCCCATGGCCAACCTACAGCTCTTTCATATCCAGTGAAAATAGTATCATTAATCCATAAATCACCTTGAATCGTTTTTAGATCACTTTCATCAAATATTAAGGATAAATCGTTACGTGAAAGTGAAGGATCACCAGAAAAAGTCAGAACAACATCGTTATCGACTTTATTTAGATTTGTTGAGAAAGTGAATTCTTTTCCAAGAGCTAATCGAGCGGCCAATGCAGTCGCAATTTTTAATGTGCTAGCAGGAGGAAGCAGTTCATCTTGTTTTTGTTGAAACTCAATATCCTGCGAAGTGAGGTTTTCAACCACAATAGCGGTTCGACTTCCTGCTGGGAGTGTATTAAGTGCGTGTTGAATGCTGGCAAAGCTGGAGCATGAGAGTAGGGCAAGGCCCAATAGCGTAAAGCGAGAAAAAGACATGATGAACTCAATGTAAAGGTAATTGAGACTATCTTAGCGTTTGCAGCGAGTGATGTGTAATGAATAGGAAAAAATTAATGGAATGTCACAAATAAAAAACGCCCACCGAGGTGAGCGCTTTATTTAAGTAAGAGTTAAGACTGATTAGAAGTCGTAACGCATACCTAGAGCTAGAGAATCTTCAGCATCTTTTTGTACTGCAACATCATTCTTATCTAGTAAGTTGAAATTGTAAGATACATAAGTGCGGAAATTAGAATTAAAGAAGTAAGTTGCATCTACAGCAAAATTATCCGCTGATGTTTCATTGTTAGTTTCAGCGTTGTTGTATGTAGATGTGAATACTGTTTTACCCATAGTGTAAGCTACAGCAGCTTCGTAGCCTGTGTAATCACCATCTTTTTTCGCTACTTCACCATTAGTGAATGTACCAGCGAAGTATAAGTTACCCATAGTGTAAGAACCAGCAAGCATTGCTTCGTTTTGCTCGTCTTGATCAGCGTAACCAGCACCTACTTTAAAGCCAGTATCGCCAAATGCGTAGATACCAGAAAGTGCGTAACCGCTGTTATCTTCAGTTGCAGAATCATCAAAGCGGTAGTTAGCTTTTGCTGAAAAATCACCAAATGTGCCTTTGTAGCCTAGGTTGTTATCAGTACGATCAGCTACTGCAATTTTCATTGCTGCTGAATTACCGTGATAAGCCATGATATCTGTAAAATCAGTAATTACGCCTAAAGCACCGTCGTTTTTACCGTAAGTTACTTCACCAAATGTACCGCCAAGGCCTGCGTATGTGTAACGGTTTACTACGCTTGAAGTAGCATCGCTATCAACACCGCCGTTTTCAGCTGTAGTGAATTCACCTTCGTAAAAACCAACACCGTATAGACCATCAGAAATTTGAGTTGTACCTTTAAAGTTTAAACGTACACGGCTATTGTCTACTGCATCACCGTCTTGCATGAATAGGCGCGCTTCAGCACGGCCACCCATTTCTAGAGTTTGGTCTTCGCCTTTGTAGATTTCTGCTGCATTTACTGCGCTAGCTGAAGTAATTGCTGCTACTGCTAAAGCCAATACTTTTTTATTCATCATGCTTCTAATTCCTATAAGGGTGGAGGAGGTAGTCATCCAGTTTAAATGAAAGTAACCGTATGTGACTTCTTATTATTAAGAATAGTTGGTAGTTACTATCATCGTTTCAATGAAGCTATTTTCAGGGATAACGACAACGAAAGGTTAGTAAAACAATCTAAAAATCACAATTGAACACTGTTTTTTATTTTTAAGTTGTGATTTACTTCCTTTTCTATCAGTTGTTTACATCATTTAGTTAAAGTTTTCCTCTAGTTTTAATTAAATATTGTTTTATATTTTTTTGTATTTTGATTTTGAAAAAATTGTGACGTCAATCGCAATTTTATCTTTTATGTTCTGTTTGAATACTATGAAATCATATTTTTGAGAGAGGCTTCGCGTTCTGTGTGGCGTCATTTTTAAAACTTCTTTGTAGAAACAAACAATAGATAGGTGATTAAAAGCATTTCTTTGTTTACACTAGAGTAAATGAAACTTGAACAAAAACACTGAGGCATTAATTTGATAATAACTATTATTAAATTTACTTTGGTGGTTTTTTTATTTGCTGAATTTGTGAATTCGGCTTTAGAGGTAGGAAAATATGGATAAGGTACCAATGACGGTACGTGGCGAGAAGCTACTGCGTGATGAATTAGACGTACTATTGAAGCGTCGCCCTGTCATTTCAAAAGCAATTGGTGAAGCGAGAGAGCTAGGCGATTTGAAAGAAAATGCAGAGTACCATGCTGCACGTGAAGAGCAAGGGATCTGCGAAGCTCAGATCCGTGACATTGAATATAAGCTATCTGTAGCTCAAGTAATCGATGTCACAAAAATGACTAATACAGGAAAAGTTATTTTTGGTTCGACGGTAACTTTGATTGACGTAAATACTGATGATGAAGTGAAATATCAAATCGTTGCAGATGATGAAGCGAATATTAAAGAGGGTCGTATCTCAGTAAATTCACCGATTGCTCGTGGCCTTATTGGTAAGATAGCTGGTGATGAAGTGAATATTCAAACACCTGGTGGAACCAAAGAATTTGAAATTGAAGAAGTAGAGTACATTTAATTGTAACTATTGAGATAAAATATAAAGGCCGTGTAGTTATCCTTTAAAGAGAACTAAAACGGCCTTTTTAATTTCTTAACAAATTAGTAGAGAAATTATTTTCTAGGGATCTCAATTTTACGAGCTTCGCTAGCGCGGTATAGAACAAGAGTCTTACCGATAACTTGTACTTTTTCTGCTTCTGTTTCGCGAATGATTGCGTCAACAATCAATTGCTTAGTGTCACGGTCTTCAGAAGCAATCTTAACTTTGATAAGCTCGTGGTGGTTAAGAGAAATCTCAATTTCAGCTACTACAGCTTCAGTTAGACCATTTGAGCCCATCATTACAACGGGTTTTAAATTGTGAGCAAGGCCTTTAAGGTGTTGCTTCTGTTTTGTGCTTAGGTTCATATATACCCGATTTTTTCTATATTAAGGGTTGAAAACAGCCTATTCTAACGCCATCTATTCCGGAAGACTATTTTTTGTTTCAGTCTTCTAATTTTAATTAAGTATTTTTAGGTAATGCATGAGTAAAAATAAACTTTCAGCAAGCTCTGGCCGCTGGTTAAAAGAACACTTTGATGATAAATACGTTCTTGAAGCGCAGAAAAGAGGCTATCGTTCTCGTGCTATTTTCAAAATTGAAGAGATCCAAAATAAAGATAAGTTACTAAAACCAGGAATGACCGTTGTTGACCTTGGTGCTGCTCCTGGTGGGTGGTCACAATATGCAGTTGAACAAGTCGGTGATTCAGGTCAAGTTATTGCTTGTGATATTTTAGCGATGGACTCAATTGCAGGTGTAAGCTTTTTACAGGGGGACTTTAGGGAAGAAGCAGTATTAGACGCATTGCTTGAACGCATACAACCAGATATGGTAGATGTAGTAATGTCAGACATGGCGCCAAATATGAGTGGCAATCAAGCGGTAGATCAACCAAGAGCTATGTATCTTGTTGAGCTGGCGTTGGATATGTGTCGTCAAGTATTGGCTGAAAATGGCAGCTTTACCGTGAAAGTATTCCAAGGAGAAGGGTTTGATCAGTACTTGCAAGAAGTACGTAATATATTCAAAGTTGTTAAGATTCGAAAACCAGATTCATCACGTGCACGTTCTCGTGAAGTGTATATTGTAGCCACTGGTTACAAAGGATAAGTCGTACGTAGTAGCTACAGGTTATAAACTGTAGTACTCTATCTTTCATCTATTTAGTTAACGCGGGGTTAACACCTTGAGTGACATGGCAAAAAATCTAATATTGTGGCTGGTTATCGCTGTTGTTTTAATGTCGGTATTCCAAAGCTTTGGGCCGAGCGATAGCTCTGGTCGTTCGATTGACTATACTACTTTTGTAAAACAAGTAGGTAATAGCCAAGTTCAAGAAGCAACATTTAATAATCGTGAAATCAAGGTAATGAAGCGTGACGGAACTCGTTATGTAACATATATGCCTGTATTTCAAGATCCTAAATTGCTTGATGATCTTATCAACCAAAACGTAATTGTTAAAGGAACTCCACCAGAAGAGCAGAGCTTACTTGAGTCTATCTTTATTTCGTGGTTCCCAATGATTCTTCTTATTGGTGTTTGGATCTTCTTCATGCGTCAGATGCAAGGCGGCGGCGGCAAAGGGGCAATGTCCTTTGGTAAAAGCAAAGCTAAGATGATGACGGAAGAGCAGATCAACACAACATTCGATGATGTTGCTGGTTGTGATGAAGCAAAAGAAGACGTTAAAGAATTGGTTGATTACTTACGTGAACCAAGCCGTTTCCAGAAATTGGGTGGTAAAATTCCAACAGGTGTTTTATTGGTTGGTCCTCCTGGTACTGGTAAAACATTAATTGCAAAAGCAATTGCTGGTGAAGCAAAAGTACCTTTTTTCTCAATTTCAGGTTCTGATTTCGTTGAAATGTTTGTTGGTGTTGGTGCATCTCGTGTGCGTGACATGTTTGAACAAGCGAAAAAATCATCACCTTGTATTATCTTTATCGATGAAATTGATGCTGTAGGTCGCCAACGTGGCGCTGGTGTTGGTGGCGGTAATGATGAACGTGAACAAACATTGAACCAAATGCTAGTAGAAATGGATGGTTTTGAAGGTAACGAAGGTGTCATCGTTGTTGCTGCAACTAACCGTCCAGATGTTCTGGATGCTGCGTTATTGCGCCCTGGCCGTTTTGACCGCCAAGTTGTTGTAGGTTTACCTGACATTCGTGGTCGTGAGCAAATTCTTCAAGTCCACATGCGTAAAGTGCCATTAGCTGGTGGTGTTGAGCCGTCATTAATAGCACGTGGTACTCCTGGTTTCTCTGGTGCTGACTTAGCGAACTTAGTTAACGAAGCTGCGTTATTCGCTGCTCGAACTAATAAACGCGTTGTATCAATGGTTGAGTTTGAGCTTGCGAAAGACAAAATCATGATGGGTGCAGAGCGTAAGTCAATGGTAATGACAGAAGAGACGAAAGCCTCGACTGCTTATCATGAAGCTGGTCATGCTATTGTTGGTCGTTTAGTTCCTGAGCACGATCCAGTGTATAAAGTATCAATTATTCCACGTGGCCGTGCGCTAGGTGTAACGATGTACTTACCTGAACAAGACCGAGTAAGCATGAACCGTCAGCACTTAGAATCTATGATTTCAAGTTTATACGGTGGTCGATTGGCTGAAGAGCTTATTTATGGTGTTGATAAAGTATCAACTGGTGCATCAAATGACATTGAACGAGCAACTGATATTGCACGTAAGATGGTAACCCAATGGGGTTTCTCGGATGCACTTGGCCCATTACTTTATGCAGAAGATCAAGGTGACCCATTCTCAGGTCACGGTGGCTCTCATCAATCTAAACACGTGTCACCTGAAACATTACAGCTTATTGATGCTGAAATCCGTACCATCATTGATCGTAACTATGCTCGCGCTAGACAGATCCTTGAAGAAAATATGGATGTACTGCATTCAATGAAAGATGCTTTGATGACATTTGAAACCATTGATGCCGGTCAAATTGATGACTTAATGGAGCGTAAAGCTGAAATCCGCGAGCCTCAAGGGTGGGGTGATGAAAATCAAGCCAAACCTGAAGAGAAAAGCGAAAAACCAGCAACTGAAGATGAATCAAAAGTTGAAAAGAAGCCTGAGGAAGAAAAACCTCAAGCAACTGAAGAGACTAAAACTGATTCAGATTCCTCTGAAAAGTAAGATCAATTAAGTAAAAAACAAACCCCGAGTTATGCTCGGGGTTTTTGTATTTAAAGGGAACTGATCATGAAATTGATAAGTAAAGATAAGACGTTAATATTGGACCGTTCTCATGTGATGGCAATTCTTAATATTACGCCTGATTCTTTTTCTGATGGTGGTAAATTTATACATTTAGATACGGCTTTAAAACAAGCTGAGAAAATGGTGAATGCCGGTGTTAGCTTTGTTGATGTTGGCGGAGAGTCGACAAGGCCTGGCGCTCCTGATGTGAGTATTCAGCAAGAATTGGATCGTGTTATTCCTATTGTTGAAGCGATCAATCAACGTTTGGATACTTGGGTTTCAATTGATACAAGTAAAGCAATAGTGATGGATGAAGCGGTAAAGGCTGGTGCTGATTTAATTAATGATGTACGTGCACTGCAAGAGCCAAACGCATTAGAGATTGCAGCAAAAGCAAATGTGCCAGTGTGCCTTATGCATATGCAAGGTCAGCCTAGAACCATGCAATCTAATCCGACCTATGATGATCTATTAGTTGATGTCTCCCGCTTTCTAGAGGAAAGAGTGTCGGCATGCCAATCGGTTGGTATCGCAAAAGATAAGTTAATTCTTGACCCTGGATTTGGATTTGGTAAAACCTTAGCGCATAATTACCAATTACTTGCTGAATTAGAGCGTTTTCATCAATTAGGTTTTCCTATTTTGGCGGGAATGTCTCGTAAATCAATGATTTTTAAATTACTAAATACAGAGCCGCAAAACGCGGTGTCTGGTAGCTTGGCGTGTGCCACTATTGCAGCAATGAAGGGCGCACAAATTATTCGAGTCCATGATTTTGAACAAACGATGGATATAGTGAAAATATGCCAGGCAACTCTAGAGCAGAGTGCTCGTTAGTAATCATTTAAACAAATTATTAAAATTAAAACATGGAGTACAACATGGCTGAGCGTAAATATTTTGGAACCGATGGTGTTAGAGGTCTCGTTGGGCAAGCACCTATTACCCCTGACTTTATAATGAAACTGGGTTGGGCTGCAGGTAAGGTACTTGCTAAGCAAGGAACCAAAAAAGTTATTATCGGTAAAGATACGCGTATTTCTGGCTATATGCTTGAATCTGCATTAGAAGCAGGTTTAGCTGCTGCAGGATTACAAGCGAAGTTTACGGGACCAATGCCAACTCCCGCTGTGGCTTACCTTACTCAGACATTTCGTGCTGAAGCTGGCATCGTTATTTCAGCTTCTCATAATCCTTATTATGATAATGGCATTAAATTTTTCTCATCAGAGGGTACAAAACTTCCTGATGATATTGAAATGGCAATTGAAGCAGAGCTCGATAAGCCAATGACATGCGTTGAGTCAGCTCTATTAGGTAAAGCATCGCGTTTAAATGATGCCGCTGGTCGATATATCGAATTTTGCAAAAGTACTTTTCCTAAAGAGTTAAGTTTGGCTGGTGTTAAAATGGTCATCGATTGTGCTCATGGTGCAACGTATCATATTGCCCCTAACGTATTTAAAGAACTTGGTGCAGAAATTATTACTATTGGTTGTGAACCAAATGGGACTAATATCAACCACGAAGTGGGCGCAACAGACGTACGCGCCCTACAGGCCAAAGTATTAGAAGAAAAAGCAGATTTTGGTGTCGCTTTTGATGGCGACGGTGACCGTATCATCATGGTTGATGAATTGGGAAATAAAGTGGATGGTGATCAAATTGCATATATTATTGCTCGTGACTCCCTTCGTCGAGGTGAATTGAAAGGCGGTGTTGTTGGAACACTAATGACGAATATGGGAATGGAGGTTGCATTACGAAATCTTGGGATCCCATTCGAGCGCTCAGATGTGGGTGATCGTTATGTAATGGAGAGGCTGCTGAAAAATAATTGGTTAATTGGTGCTGAGAACTCAGGGCATGTTATCCTTTTAGATAAAGTGACTACAGGTGATGCAATTGTTGCAGCTCTTCAGGTTATAGCTTCGATTGTTGGTAGTAAAATGTCATTAAAAGAATTATGTGATGGAATGAGCATGTTCCCACAAGTTTTAGAAAATGTTCGTTTTGTCGGTGATAATAACCCATTAGAATCTGATGCAGTAAAAGCCGTTCAAGCTGATGTTGAATCAAAATTAGGTGATAACGGTCGAGTTTTATTACGTAAATCAGGTACGGAACCGTTAATCCGCGTTATGGTTGAAGGAGAGGATGCAGAGCTTGTTCAGCAATACGCGCTTCAAATTGCAGATGCCGTAAAGGAAAGCTGTTAATTTGAGCAATTAAATGAAATTGAACGTTTTTTGTTAATTTTAACTTGTCATAGTAGCCTAGTTTGGTTAATATCCCTCGGCCTCTTAATTGAGAGGGCGCTGGTGTTGCCAATGGGCTACCGGTACATTAATTAGATACATGGGTGACGGAATGCATACTATTCTACTTGTGATTTATCTGATTGCCGCAGTCGGTGTAATTGGCCTAGTATTGGTACAACACGGTAAAGGCGCAGATATGGGAGCTTCATTTGGGGCTGGAGCATCAAATACAGTATTTGGCTCTGGTGGCTCTGGAAACTTTTTGACCCGAATGACTGCACTTTGTGCAACAGTATTTTTTATTATCAGTTTAGCGCTAGGCAATATGTCTACGCATAAATCTGAAGGCTTTGATCTTCAACTTGATCAAGCAGCAGAGCAAGTAACTGGTGAAATGAGTGATGTTCCTGCTACTGAAGACAGCGACGTTCCTCTTTAAACAACTTTAGCCGAGATGGTGAAATTGGTAGACACGCTAGCATGAGGTGCTAGTGCCTTAGGGTGTGAGGGTTCAAGTCCCTCTCTCGGCACCATATTCAGACAAGAACCTAGTTCTTGTAATAAAAGGGCAAAGAAACTATACTTTCTTTGTTCTTTTCGGACGCGGGATGGAGCAGTTTGGTAGCTCGTCGGGCTCATAACCCGAAGGTCGTCGGTTCAAATCCGGCTCCCGCAACCAATTATCTAATAAGAGTAATTGCTATTATTAGATAAGCTACGCAAGTGGCATTCAGGGTCCAGCAGTACTAAACCCCGCAATTATCGGGGTTTTTTGCTATCTGAAACAGACTGTTTTTAAAGAATTGGGCCTTTTAGTGCCCTTTTTTTGTTTTCAGGGGATATCAATGACAGGATTAGAGAGACAACTAACAGAAATGCTTGAGGCTCCTGTTGGTGCTTTAGGTTATGAATTGGTCGGTTTAGAGTTTATTCGTGCGGGTGAGCATTCAACGCTACGTGTATTTATCGATCATGAAAATGGCATCTTTGTGGAGGACTGTGCGGAAGCCAGTCGTCAAATCAGTGCAGTAATGGATGTAGAAGATCCAATTACAGTTGCATATAACCTAGAGGTTTCGTCTCCAGGTCTTGAACGTCCACTGTTTAAAGCAGCACATTATCAACAATTTGTTGGTCACGAGGTCAGCCTTGTATTAAAGATGCCGATGAATAACCGTCGTAAATGGAAAGGGGATATCCTTGAAGTTAACGGTGAAATTGTTACGGTTACAGTTGATGGTAACAATGAAGAATTTGCGTTAAGCAACATTTCAAAGGCGAACTTAGTTCCTAAATTTTAAGGCTTATAGAGGCTAAAATGAACAAAGAAATCTTAGCTGTTGTAGAAGCAGTATCAAATGAAAAGGCTGTTCCTCGTGAGCGAATTTTTGAAGCATTAGAAATTGCGCTGGCAACGGCAACAAAGAAAAAATCTGAACTAGAAATTGAAGTGCGTGTTGCGATTGATCGCAAAACAGGTAACTTTGAAACATTCCGTCGTTGGGAAGCTGTAGAAACAGTAGAACATCCAACGCTTGAAATTTCTATTGAAGCAGCACAGTTTGAAGATGAAACTATCGAAATCGGTGGTTTTATCGAGGATGATATCGAGTCAGTAACGTTTGACCGTATTACTACACAAACAGCAAAGCAAGTTATCGTACAAAAAGTACGTGAAGCTGAGCGTGCAATGATTGTTGAACAGTTTATTGATAACGAAGGTGAGTTAATCACTGGTATCGTTAAAAAAGTAAATCGTGATGCAATTATCGTTGACCTTGGTAGTAACGCTGAAGCGGTAATTTTACGTGAAGACCAACTTCCACGTGAAAACTTCCGTCCAGGTGACCGTGTTCGTGGTCTGTTATATGCAGTTAAACCAGAAGCTCGTGGCTTCCAGTTGTTCATGACTCGCTCAAAAGGCGTAATGTTAACGGAACTGTTCCGTGTAGAAGTGCCAGAAATTGGCGAAGAGCTAATTGAATTAAAAGCAGCTGCTCGTGATCCTGGTTCTCGTGCTAAAATAGCAGTGAAAACTAACGACAAACGTATTGATCCAGTTGGTGCGTGTGTTGGTATGCGTGGCGCACGTGTTCAAGCTGTATCAAATGATCTTGGCGGCGAGCGTATCGATATCGTGCTTTGGGATGATAACCCAGCGCAGTTCGTTATCAATGCAATGGCTCCTGCTGAAGTAGCTTCTATTATTGTTGATGAAGACAACAATACTATGGATATTGCTGTTGAAGCTGATAACCTAGCACAAGCGATTGGCCGTAGTGGTCAAAACGTACGTCTGGCATCTCAACTAACAGGTTGGGAGCTGAACGTAATGACAGTTGCCGATCTTAACAAAAAGCACCAAGAAGAAGCGCAAGGTTCTATTGATGCATTTGTTAAACACTTAGATATCGATGAAGATTTTGCTCAACTATTAGTTGAAGAAGGTTTTACTACGCTTGAAGAGATCGCTTACGTTCCTGTAAACGAACTATTAGAAGTAGAAGCTTTAGACGAAGAGAGCGTTGATCTTCTTCGTACTCGCGCGAAAGAAGCATTAACAACACTTGCACTAGCACAAGAAGAATCTCTTGATGGTATTGAACCAGCAGAAGACTTACTTGCTCTTGAAGGTTTAGAACGCGAATTAGCATTTAAACTTGCAGCTAAAGGTGTTGTTACTCTTGAAGATCTTGCAGACCAAGGTGTTGATGAGCTATCTGATATTGAAGACCTTACAGAAGAGCGTGCTGGTGAATTAATCATGGCTGCGCGTAATATTTGTTGGTTCAGCGACGAAGCATAATTATTTCAGCAAGGAGAGGCGGTATGACAAAGCTTACAGTAAAAGCACTTAGTGACGAAATTGGAACTCCAGTTGACCGCTTACTTCAGCAATTTTCAGATGCCGGTATTAATAAAGAAGATGGAGATTCTGTTTCTGAAGGTGAAAAGCAATCATTGCTTGTTCACCTAAAGAAAGAGCATGGTAGCGCTGATGAAAGCGCATCGCCAACCCGTCTAACTCTTCAACGTAAGACTCGTAGTACATTAAGTGTTGCGAGTACTGGCGGAAAAAGTAAAGATGTGCAAGTTGAAGTGCGTAAAAAACGTACTTATGTAAAAGCAAGCACGCTTGAAGAAGAGAAAAAGACTGAGCAGCTGAAAATAGAAGCTGAAGAGCAAGAAAAACGTGATGCAGAGGATGCTGCAGTTCGCGAAGTTGAACAGAAAGCACAACGTGAAGCGGAAGAGAAAGCTAAACGCGATGCTGAAGCAGAGGTTAAGGCGAAGCGTGAAGCTGAAGAGAAAGCGAAGCGTGCTAAGACTGAAAAGGCTAAAAAAGAAATGACTACTAAAAATGATCAAGTAAAACAAGAAGCTGACGAACTTAAACTACGTCAGGAACAAGAAGCAACTCGTAAAGCAGAAGCAGAAGCTGCAAAACTAGTTGAAGATGCTCGTAAATTGGCTGAAGAAAATGAAAGCCGTTGGAAAGAAGAAGAGCAGAAGAAATCAGCAGCTGAAAAAACTGCCGATTACCACATTACAACTTCATCTCATGCTCGTGAAGCAGAAGATGCAGCTGACCGCAAGGATGAGCAACAGCCTCGTCGTCGTAAAAAGAAAGCAAAACCTGCAGAAACATCTCGCGGTGGTCGTAATCAACGTGGCGGTCGTAACAAGAAACCTCAAGTTAATAAGCCAAGTTCAATGCAGCATGGTTTTGATAAATCAGCTACTGTTGCTAAACAAGATGTTGCAATCGGCGAAACAATTGTTGTTTCTGAACTGGCAAGCAAAATGTCAGTTAAAGCAACTGAAGTTATTAAAGTAATGATGAAGATGGGCGCAATGGCGACTATCAACCAAGTTATTGACCAAGAAACTGCGGCATTAGTTGCTGAAGAAATGGGTCATAAAGTGGTTCTTCGTAAAGAAAATGAATTAGAAGAAGCTGTTCTATCTGATCGTGATAATAATGCTGCGGTTGAAGGCCGTGCACCTGTTGTTACTATCATGGGTCACGTTGACCACGGTAAAACTTCTACACTAGATTATATTCGTCGTGCACATGTTGCTGACGCAGAAGCTGGTGGTATTACACAACACATCGGTGCATACCACGTTGAAACTGACAACGGTATGATCACTTTCCTTGATACTCCAGGACACGCCGCGTTTACAGCTATGCGTGCTCGTGGTGCTCAAGCGACAGATATCGTTGTTCTTGTAGTTGCTGCAGATGATGGTGTTATGCCACAAACAATCGAAGCTATCCAACACGCAAAAGCGGCCGGTGTACCTCTGATTGTTGCAGTAAACAAGATCGATAAAGAAGGCGCTAACCCTGATAACGTTAAAAATGAGCTTGCTCAATATGACGTTATTCCAGAGGAGTGGGGCGGTGAGAACATCTTTGTACATATCTCTGCGAAGCAAGGTACTAACATTGATGGTCTTCTAGAATCTATTCTTCTTCAATCTGAAGTACTTGAATTAACAGCTGTTAAAGAAGGTATGGCGTCAGGTGTTGTTGTTGAATCTCGTCTAGATAAAGGCCGTGGCCCAGTTGCTACTGTTCTTGTTCAATCAGGTACTCTTAACAAAGGCGATATCGTACTTTGTGGTCAAGAGTATGGCCGTGTTCGTGCTATGCGCGATGAAAACGGTAAAGACATTGAAACTGCAGGTCCTTCTATTCCGGTAGAGATCCTTGGTCTTTCTGGTGTTCCAGCATCAGGTGACGAAGCAACAGTTGTTCGTGATGAGCGTAAAGCTCGTGAAGTAGCGAACTACCGTCAAGGTAAATTCCGTGATATCAAACTAGCACGTCAACAGAAATCGAAACTAGAAAACATGTTTGCAAACATGGAAGCTGGTGAAGTTGCTGAATGTAACGTTGTACTTAAAGCGGACGTTCAAGGTTCTGTAGAAGCGATTGCTGATTCACTACTTAAACTGTCTACTGACGAAGTGAAAGTGAACATCATAGGTTCTGGTGTTGGTGGTATTACAGAAACTGATGCATCACTTGCAGCAGCGTCTAATGCAATCCTTCTAGGCTTCAACGTACGTGCTGATGCAACTGCTCGCCGTATGATTGAAAATGAAAACCTAGACCTTCGTTACTACTCAATCATTTACCAATTGATTGACGAAGTTAAACAAGCGATGGGTGGCATGCTTGCTCCTGAGTTCCGTCAAGAAATCATTGGTCTTGCACAAGTACGTGAAGTATTTAAATCACCGAAACTAGGTGCTGTTGCTGGTTGTATGGTTACTGAAGGTACTATTAAGCGTAACAACCCAATTCGTGTTTTACGTGACAATATCGTAATTTACGAAGGTGAACTAGAGTCACTACGTCGCTTTAAAGATGACATGCCAGAAGTTAAGAATGGCTACGAATGTGGTATCGGCGTTAAGAACTACAATGATGTTCGCGTTGGTGACCAAATCGAAGTGTTTGAAATTGTTGAAATTCAACGTACTCTTGATTAATTGACTATAATTACGCCTATTATTCAATGAAGTAATAGGGTAATCGGTTGTTAAATACACCATGGGGGGCTGGTTATTACCACGCCCCCCATCTTTCTAAGTGAGAAATGATATGTCAAAAGAATTTAGCCGCGCACAACGTGTGTCGCAACAATTACAAAAAGAATTAGCGGTAATCCTACAGCGTGAAGTTCGTGATTCTCGTATCGGAATGGTTACTATTTCAGATGTTGAAGTATCTCGTGACCTTGCTTATGCAAAAGTATTCGTTACTTTCTTCTGTGTTGGTGATCAAACACCTGAAACATGCCTAGCTGCATTGAAAGAGCATGAAGTACCTGTTCGAATGATGCTTGGTAAGCGTATTCGCCACCGTCTAACTCCAGAAGTTCGTTTTACTTACGACAATACTCTTGTCGAAGGTATGCGTATGTCTAATTTAGTAACAGATGTGATGAATAGCGATAAGCGTAAAATGGCAGAATCAGGTCGCACTGAATCTGACGAAGGAGAAGAGTAATGGCTCGTCGTCGTAAGGGTCGTCCTATTGATGGTGTTATCTTAATTGATAAACCGGCAGGAATTACGTCGAACGATACATTGCAAAAAGTAAAACGCATCTACTTTGCAGAGAAAGCAGGCCATACTGGTGCGCTTGATCCTCTTGCAACAGGTATGCTACCTCTTTGTTTTGGTGAAGCGACGAAGTTCTCTCAGTTTTTATTAGATTCTGATAAACGCTATCGTGTGGTTGCGAAGCTTGGTGAACGTACTAATACATCAGATTCTGATGGTGAAGTTGTTCAAACTCGCGAAGTGAAGGTTGATCGTGGTCAGCTTGAGCGTTGCATTGCTAAATTTCGTGGCACAACAGATCAAATTCCATCAATGTTTTCTGCGTTAAAACATGAAGGTCGCCCTTTGTATGAATACGCACGAGAAGGCATTGAAGTTCCTCGTAAATCTCGTAAAATCACGGTTTATTCAATTGAATTAATTCGTTTTGAAGGCCATGAAGTTGAGATGGAAGTGCATTGTTCTAAAGGCACTTACATTCGTACAATTACGGATGATCTTGGTGAAATGTTAGGTTGTGGTGCTCACGTTACGTATTTACGTCGTACTGGTGTATCAAATTACCCATATGAGAATATGGTAACAATTGAGTATCTTGAAGCTTTATTGGAACAAGCACATCGTGAAGAAATTGCACCTCGTGAGTTACTTGATCCGTTACTAATGCCTATGGATTCTGCAGTTCAAGATTTACCAGAAGTAAACATGATCCCAGAATTGGCTGATCATGTTTTACATGGACAACCAGTTCAAGTGTTTGGTGCTCCTCAAGAGGGTATCGTGAGAATGACTTCGGGTGAAGAACGTTTATTTATTGGTATTGGACATATTGATAATGACGGTCGTGTTGCACCCAAGCGTTTAGTTGTTTTCCGAGATGAAGTCGAAGAAGATAAATAAACACTTTTGAAGTGTCCTGATTGAGAAAGAGTAAAGCCTTGCGGTTTTACTCTTTTTTTTATTGCTTTATTATTGTTCATCCGTATAATTCGCCCTTCACGTAGTGGCTGAATCAGAGATTGGCTGCTGCAAATATTAAACACTCTTACTCAGGAGAGATTTATGTCTCTGAATGCAGAAACTAAAGCAGCAATCGTTGCAGAATACGCACAATCTGAAGGCGATACAGGTTCACCAGAAGTACAAGTAGCACTACTTACTGCTTCTATCAACCACCTTCAAGGTCACTTTGCTAATCACAAGCACGATCACCACAGCCGTCGTGGTCTATTACGTATGGTTTCAAGCCGTCGTAAGCTTCTTGATTACCTTAAAGGTAAAAACAGTACTCGTTACCAAGATCTAATCAAACGTCTAGGCCTACGTCGCTAATTTGCGATGTCTGTAAAGACAGTTTGACAAAAAGGAGCGTTTATCGCTCCTTTTTTTGTGTCTGCAATTCCCCTTTTTCATTTCTGAACCTCGCATATTGCCCTGATTGGGGTATACTATGGCGGTTGAAATCGCAGTGTGCGTTTTTAACTTTATAATTTCATTCAGCTATTACAGTCACCGAAGTCGGCCACTAGGTCGCGACTATTACAAGTTATCTTTAGCTAAGTAAGTTTGTACTAGTCGCGATTGGTAATAGGTGAATTATCACTTAAATTTTCTTAATTTTAGCTAGAAATAGTTAGATAATTAGGAATAAAGGAAAAATAATGTTCGCGAATCCAGTCGTAAAATCATTCCAGTACGGTAACCACACCGTAACTCTAGAAACGGGCGTAATGGCTCGTCAAGCAACTGCTGCTGTTATGGCAAGCATGGACGATACTTCAGTATTCGTTTCTGTTGTAGCTAAAAAAGACGCAGTACCAGGTCAAGATTTCTTCCCACTAACAGTAAACTACCAAGAGCGTACTTACGCTGCTGGTAAAATTCCTGGTGGTTTCTTCAAACGTGAAGGTCGTCCTTCTGAAGGCGAAACATTAACGGCTCGTCTAATCGACCGTCCAATTCGTCCACTTTTCCCAAGTGCGTTTAAAAACGAAGTTCAAGTTATCGCTACGGTTGTTTCTATCAACCCTGACGTAAACCCAGACATGATCACTATGATCGCAACGTCTGCTGCACTTTCTATCGCTGGTGTACCATTCAATGGTCCTATCGGTGCTGCACGTGTCGGTCACATCAATGGTGAACTAGTTCTTAACCCATCAAACACTGAGCTTGAAAACTCTAAATTAGACCTAGTTGTGTCTGGTACAGAAGCTGCAGTATTAATGGTTGAATCAGAAGCTGATAACCTATCTGAAGAAGAAATGCTTTCTGCTGTTGTATTTGGTCATGACCAACAACAAGTAGTAATCAAAGCGATTAACGAATTTGCTGCTGAAGTTGCAACTCCATCTTGGAACTGGGAAGCACCAGTAGTAAACGCTGAGCTTAAAGCACAAGTTGCTGAGCTAGCTGAAACTCGTCTTTCTGAAGCGTACCAAATCACTGAGAAAATGGCACGTTACGAGCAAGTTGGCACAATCAAAGCTGAAGCAGTTGAAGCGCTTCTAGCTCAAAACGAAGAACTAGACGAACGTGAAATCCGCGGTATGCTTGGTTCTCTAGAGAAAAACGTAGTACGTAGCCGCATCATTGCTGGTCACCCACGTATCGATGGCCGTGAAAAAGACATGGTTCGTGCGCTAGACGTACGTACTGGTGTTCTTCCACGTACACACGGTTCTTCTTTATTCACTCGTGGTGAAACTCAAGCGCTTGTTACTGCAACGCTTGGTACACAACGTGATGCACAAATCATCGATAGCCTAATGGGTGAGAAGAAAGATCACTTCCTTTTACACTATAACTTCCCTCCATACTGTGTTGGTGAAACTGGTTTTGTTGGTTCACCTAAGCGTCGTGAAATCGGCCACGGTAAACTAGCTAAACGCGGTATCGCAGCAGTTATGCCTTCTGTTGAAGAATTCCCATACACAGTACGTGTTGTATCGGAAATCACTGAATCTAACGGTTCATCTTCAATGGCTTCTGTATGTGGTACATCTCTAGCGCTTATGGATGCTGGTGTTCCAATTAAAGCGTCTGTTGCTGGTATCGCAATGGGTCTTGTTAAAGAAGGCGACGATTTCGTTGTTCTTTCTGACATCCTTGGCGACGAAGATCACCTAGGTGACATGGACTTTAAAGTAGCGGGTACTAACGAAGGTATTACTGCACTTCAAATGGACATCAAAATTGAAGGTATCACTAAAGAGATCATGCAGATCGCTCTAAACCAAGCACAAGGTGCGCGTAAGCACATCCTTACTGTTATGGACGAAGCAATCTCTGGCGCTCGTGAAGATATCTCACAATATGCTCCACGTATCCACACAATGAAAATCAGCTCTGATAAGATCAAAGATGTTATCGGTAAAGGCGGCGCAGTTATTCGTGCTCTTTGTGAAGAAACAGGTACAACTATCGAAATCGAAGACGATGGTACAATCAAAATCGCTGCGACTGAAGGAACTGCTGCTAAAGAAGCTATCCGTCGTATCGAAGAAATTACTGCTGAAGTTGAAGTGGGTAAAATCTACCCAGGTAAAGTTATGCGTATCGTTGATTTCGGTGCATTCGTAACGGTTCTTGGTCCTAAAGAAGGTCTAGTTCACATTTCTCAAATTGCTGAAGAGCGTATCGAGAAAGTAGCTGATCACCTACAAGTTGGCCAAGAAGTTCAAACTAAAGTACTAGAAATAGACCGTCAAGGTCGTATCCGTCTAAGTATTAAAGAAGCAAATGCTGAGCTAAACCCAGTAGCTGCTGCTGAAGTTAAAGACGCAGAATAATCTGATTGATTACAGTCTTTTGATTTAAAGCGTGTTATAAAGGGAGCAGAAATGCTCCCTTTTCTTTTAATTGATACTCTAAAAAAAGGTATCGTTATAGTTAAAAGATTAGGTTTATCATTAGGAGAGAATGAGTGAATTGGATTCAAGTTGCGTGTATGGGCGCAGTATTAGTATTATCAGGGTGTGCGTCTACGGAGAATTCTTCTAGTTGGATTTATCCACCAATGGCTGTTCCTTTACAAGCCAGTATTCAGCAAGAGATTCAACTTTCACGCTTGGATCAGCTTTTATTACGTTCTGATATTGATGAGATAACCCGCTCAAAGATGTTTTATGAGCGTGGCTTAATAAACGATAGTTTAGGATTGCGAGATCTTGCTCGTGTAGATTTTACTCAGTCACTAAATTTAAAGCCAGATCAAAGTAATGTTTTTAATATTTTGGGTGTTTATTATACTCAAAATACCGACTTTGATGGAGCTTATGAGGCGCTCGACTCTGCATTAGAGCTTGACCCAAAAAATCAATTTGCAGAGCGTAATTTAGCTATCGCGCTCTATTACGGTCAGCGTTATGATCAGGCGTATGAGATCGCACTAAAACACTATAATGATGCCCCAATGGATCCATATCGTGCAGTTTGGCTTTACTGGATTGGTCTTGAAATAGATCCGATTAAGGCAACAGAACAATTTAGAACGCAATATCTGCAAAGAGTTGGTGAAGATTTTGGTTGGGAGCTTGCAGGGGTGATCCTGAAAGAAACACCAGATGATGTATTTTTAAAAGAAATTATAAGTGGAACTCGAACTAACCTTGCTCTTGCGGAGAAACTGACGGAAGGGTATTTTTATTTAGCAAAACGTTATCAATATGAAGGTGATTATTCAGATGCTATTGCTTTATATAAACTAGCGATGGCAGGTAATGTGTATGAGTTTGTCGAACATCGTTATGCGTTTGTTGAGTTAGGTAATATCTATAAAGCTTTACGTGAGCAGCAAGAACAGAAGATAAAAGAGCAAGCAGCTTTAAAGTCTGAATAAGCTCAGCCCTTAACATAATTGAACAATCTAAATAAAAGCCCTTAATCGCAGAAGTAAGGGCTTTTTTGTTAGGTTATATTTTAATATCAAGGCCTGCAATATTATGCCAATAGCCGTTACAGTGACGGGCATCCTTCAACGCAAATTTTTCAGTACCAGTCTCATTAGCTTTAAACTTTGATACTTCACTAAAGGTTTCAACACTTAATGGGCTTAAACGAACAACGTCAACAAGTTCATTCATGCTTGGTAGATCATTAATTAAGTTATAGCAATAACCTGATTGGGTTTGAATACCATTTAGCGTAAACACTTCTTGCCCTTCTTGGCTATTTACCGTGATGCCATTTGGGTACTTAATGCAGCAGGTTTCACATTCATCTTTAGGCTTATTTTCAGCTCTTGCGGTAAAGCAACGTGCAGAATAAGCTAAAGGAAGATAGCCATAACTAAATACTTCGGTTTCAAACTTCCCTTTAATTCCTAAATCATCGCATTGCATTAATACGTTTTGTAGCCATTCACGAGAAAGCTCTACAGGCATGCACCAACGAGTCATGCCTTGCTTTAAAAACAGATTGAGTGTCTGAGCGTTATAGCAATTAATGGCAGGGCCAACAACAAAAGGGATTTTACTTTCAGAGGCAAGTTGAATAGCTGATACATCGTTAGCTTCAATAATGAAGTCACCGTTATCTATGTATTTTTTCATTACATTGACTTCACTCGGTGCCTCTAGTAGTGCCATAGTAGATAGAACAACCTGTTTGCCTGAGTCAGAGATCTCTTTTGCAATAGAGAACCAATCTTTAGGTCTCATTTCTCGGCGTTTCGAACAAACACTTTCGCCTAAGTAAATAATATCAGTTTCGCTATTGATCGCTTTTTGATAAAACGATTCAATGTTTTCTTTAGACCAAAAATACAAAAGTGGACCTAATGCATATTTCATAATGTTCTCCTATTGCCACTTCTTATGATAAGCACCAAGGGTTGTTTGAGTCCCTTCTGATACATTTGCGAGAGTTGCATCCCATTTCGGTTCAACAGAGTAACTGTCAGGATCTGCTTTATAGCGATCAATGGCTGCTCGCCAAGTTCGAGTTACTTGTTCGACATAAGCTGGGCTACGTTGACGGCCTTCAATTTTTACAGAAGCAACATTAGCAGCAAATAGTTCAGGAACCAGGGACAGAGTATTTAAACTGGTCGGCTCTTCTAGTGCATGAAAAGTTTTACCTTGAACCTCAAAGCGACCTTTGCATAAAGTAGGGTAACCAGCATTCTCTCCTTCACCGTAACGATCAATAAGAATATCATTCAAACGAGATTCTAGACCATTTTCTGTTTCTTGCCAGCGGACGTATTTAGCAGGAGAACAAGCTCCGACGGTATTTGGTGATTCGCCTGTCATGTAAGAAGATAAATAGCAGCGGCCTTCAGACATAATGCATAAACTACCAAAAGCGAAAACTTCAAGATCAACATTAGAAGTTAAATTGCGTGATAGTTGCTTAACTTGATGAATAGATAATACACGAGGTAATACAACGCGTTTAATATTGAAGTTCTTTTTATAGAAATCAATAGCAGCAACGTTAGTAGCAGAGGCTTGAACAGATAAATGTAACTCTAGCTCTGGGTAAGTATTCGCAGCGTATTCTAGAACGCCAATGTCAGAAATGATTAATGCATCAATCCCCATCGCTGCGGCATTATCCACCGCTTTTGTCCAACGATTGAACCCATCAGGATGAGCAAAAGTATTTAATGCAACATGAATATGCTTACTATTATCATGAACATATTGCACGGCCTTCTCAAGCTTTTTACCTGTAAAGTTCAAGCCTGCAAAATGGCGAGCATTTGTATCGTCTTTAAAACCGATATAAACGGCATCGGCACCGCAATCAATCGCGGTTTTTAGAGCAGGTAAATTACCAGCTGGGCAGAGGAGTTCCATAAGAATACCTAGTTACAAAAATCTGATGCTCTATGATAATGATAAGATGATTTGTAAACTTGATATAAGGCAGGTTTTTAGTTGTTTTGTTATCTAAGTAAAGACTTGGAATGAAATAAGATTAAATATAGATATTTATTCTTTATTAGTCGCTAATAGACTGTAATACCTAGAAAGTGGTGGGTACCTCCTAGGTATTAAGTATCAATTTTTATTACTATCTAGAGCGTTTACTTTGTACTAATAACGCTTCAATCTCATGTTTTGGTTGGGGTTTGTGGAAATGAAATCCTTGAATGGAATCACAATTTAAGCTAGATAAAAGCATTGCTTGTTGTCGTGTTTCTACTCCTTCTGCCACAATATCCATATCAAGGTTTTTTCCTAAATTAATCACATTTTCAATAATCGTGATCTGTTTTGGCAATGTATCAATCTCATTAATAAACCCACGGTCAATTTTTAATTCATCAAGTGGGAAGCGTGCAAGGTAAGCTAAGGAAGAGTAACCTGTACCAAAGTCATCAATTGATAAAGTAAAACCAAGTTTTTTGATTGCATCAAGCATTTGAATCGCATGCTCTCCATCGCTCATTACTGCGCTTTCGGTTAACTCGAGAGTGATATCGTTTGGGTCTACTTGAGTCGTTTTTAGTAATCTCTCCATATATTCAAGGAGTAGAGGGTTACCAAACTGCTCTGGAGATAAGTTGATGGCAATTCGACCAGGTAAAATCCCTTGGCTTTTCCATTCTTTAACTGTTTGGAAAACTTCACGCATGACTACTTTTCCTAGCGTTTCAATTAACCCTGAGCGCTCAGCAACAGGAATGAAACGGGCAGGACTGATATAACCTTCAACAGGATGCTTCCAACGGACTAAAGCTTCTGCGCCATTAATTCTGAAGTCACGAGCACTAACTTTTGGCTGATACCAAACTTCTAAGCCATTATTTTGCAGGGCTTTTTGAAGTTCAATTTCAAGCCAGAGGCGCATTCTCGCTTCTTTATTCATTTGGTCATGGAATTTTATCAAACGATTTCGACCACGATCTTTTGCTTCATACATCGCTGTATCTGCATTTTGCAGTAAGCTGCGAGCATCTGTGCCATCCGTTGGGTATTGAACACTACCGATAGAGCAAGCAAGACGTTTTGAAAAGTGAACTAAATCAAAAGGCTGGTTTATTAGTTTAATGATTTTTTCAGCTAGTTGATCAAGGATTTGGTTATGCTCTGGTTTAGGGAAAAGAATACCAAACTCATCCCCCCCTAAATGTCCGACAATAGCATGTTTTGGTAGTAGCTTTTGCAAACGAGTTGAGATCTCTTTTAGAACCCGATCACCGATATGGTGGCCTAAAGAGTCATTAATATTTTTGAAATTATCGATATCTAAATAGAGCATGAAAAAAGGAATATCTTCTTTAATCATTTTTTCAATAACATGGGTAAAGCCGTGTCGATTATAAATACCGGTTAGTAGATCAACTTGAGAAAAAGTTGAAACTTGAGTGTTCTCTTCTTGTTTTTTATGTTCTTTTAAGATAATTAAATGAGCAGGGCTACCTAGCACGTGAGTTTTTTCAACGGTGAGAGAGACTTCTTTTTTTATTGCGCAATTGACGGTTGTTTGTACTATGATTTCTTGATCTGATGTGAGTGCTGTAATGACCTCGGATAGAGAATCTGTATCATTAGTTGACACTAGTAGTTGCTCAATATTTTCACCGACAAATTCTGTTGATTTATTAAACCCAAGTATCTTGGCTGATGCACTATTGGCAGAAACAATGGTATCGCCTTCAATTAAAATGACAGCATCAGTCAGTAATTCTGTTAATTTTTGATACTTAGTCTCACTTTCTTTTAAAGAATTTAGCAATTGTTGTCGTTCCGAAGTGTCTACAGCATGGAAGACGATGAAGGTTTTATCATCTTGTTCTATCGGAAATAAACTAAAATGTAGACTAGTTTCAAAGCGATGATCATCTAAAGTAATCTCCGCTTCAATCTTTTCTCCATTTAATGCTCGGCAATAATACTCTTTTAATGAAGAGTAAAAATGGGCACCTAAAATATCAGAATCACAACGACCAAAAAGCTCTTCACGAGTTAACCCACTGATTTCACAGTAGCGATTATTGACGCTAACGTAGTTATGTTCTGTGTCCAAAATAGCAAACAGAAATGGACTGTTGTCTGTAAGCAAAGGAAGCCAATGTTGTATTTGAGAAAGTGACATAGTGTTACCGCTTTTTAGTAAAAGAAGACAAATAACTTCCAGAATTAATAATAACTATCAGTATTTATAAGTCGAACAATAAAATATACATTGAATTAATCCCTATTTTCTACCCTAAATCAAAATAAGTCTTTTTTTTGATAAGAAACAGGTTAGATATCACTCAATCAATTTATACTTATCTATCTTATCGGCCAAATGTAATGGAAATTTAAGAGTGATTAATCAATTTCGTTCAAAACTCGTAGAAAATGCGGCATCAATTCTAAAAGTACCTACTAAATTAGTTCCTGTATCAGTACAACAGAAAGTGCTATTAGAAGGGCTAAAACAAGTGTTTCATGAAGCACTTGATGAGGGAGATTTTGAGTTTTTGGAAGACAAGTGGCTAAAAGTTTCAATTATTGATCTCGAATTGCACTGGTTTATCAGTTATCAAAATGAAAAACTGATAGTCTCGAACAAAGCAGAAGTCGAAGATGTTAGCTTTAGTGGACCGCTTAATGATTTGATTTTAATTGCGGGCCGTAAAGAAGATCCTGATACTCTGTTTTTTCAACGTCGCCTTAAGATTGAAGGTGATACAGAGCTTGGTCTTGAAGTAAAAAACTTAATGGATAGTGTTGATCTTGATTCATTACCAAAACCTTTAAACCAAGCATTAATGTCGTTGGCCAACTTTGTCCAACAAGGCTTGCAAAAGCCGGAAGTAAAAGAGACGATAAATGCTTATTAGAACTGAAGCTCCAGCGGATATTTTAACCATTGATAGATTGGTTCGAGAGACATTTGAAACGGAAGCAGAAGCTCGGTTAGTGATGTCTTTACGTGAAAATAGTCATTTAACACTTTCTTTAGTTGCCTGTACTGATGAAGGTGAAGTAGTCGGTCATTGTCTTTTTAGTCCTGTTACCTTAAATGGTGAAGATCTTCATTGGCAGGGATTAGCTCCTTTATGCGTAAAAAAGGAATTTGAAAAGCAAGGTATTGCTCAATCTTTGGTGACTGAAGGATTAGAAACTCTCGCAGAGCTTGGTTATCCAGTGTCTGTGGTATTAGGTGATCCTGCTTATTATCATCGTTTTGGTTTTGAGCCAGCGAATAAATACGGTATGAAGTGCAAGTGGGAAGAAACTGAAAGTGCGTTTATGATAAAAGCTTGTGCATCAGAGTTTCTTGAAGGAAAACACGGCTTGATTGAGTATTGCTTTGAGTTTGACTCGTTGTAATTTTTGAATCATATGTATTCGATTAATGCTTATTACCATTAATAAGCATTTATTATTACGGCTTTATTTTATTTATCTATATGCATATTTAAAGCACATCAAGTAGCATCAACTCTATAATATTGATAATATCCGTTACCTTAAATTGACAGGTGAATCAATATGCCACAGCAAGCGTTACAGTTTTTAAATGAAATGGATATTTCAGTTTGGCAAGTACGTCAAACACAATATTTTCCAACATTAGAAGCAAATACGCTCTCTGTGCCTAAAACTTGTCAGTTATTATTTATTGCTCCTGCTATTCCAACAGGTCGTGATGCTTTTCTATTTGGAAAAGTGCTTGCGAGTATGAAGTTGATCCCAGAGCAGGCGCTATTTCTTCCTTCTGAGTCGTTAGAGTATTTAGGCGAGCATCATTTAACATGGTGTTGGTTTTCTGGTGTAGCACCTACTGAATTGGAAGGGGTTAGAGCATTAAGCTCCCCGCTTCTTTCTGAAATGCATACAAATACTCAATCACGACGTGATTTATGGCGACAGATTTGTTCTTATGACCATTAATATTCAACCTATTTCAGATACACACCTTGATGATATTTGGCGAATAGAGAGAGCTGCACATTCTCACCCTTGGGCAGAGTCGATGATCCGTGACCTAAATAGTCGCTGTGCACAACATCGAGTGATGCTAGATAATGATCAAGTTGTGGGTTACTTCTACGCTCAAAACGTAGTAGGTGAAGTGACCTTGCTTAATGTGGCTATTGACCCTGTATATCAACGGAAAGGATTTGGTCGTAAATTGACTGAGTTTTTTATTGATATGTGTATGGAGCAAAGTGCTGAGTCAGCTTGGCTTGAAGTACGAGAAAGCAATATCGCAGCCATTTCATTGTATGAGTCTGAGGGCTTTAATGAAGTGACTCGACGCCACGATTACTACCCAACGACTAATGGTAAAGAAGACGCGATTATCATGAGTTATATATTCTTTTAATTCGGCGCTTTAGATAATCAACGTCTTTGAGTATAATCTCGCCTAATTACATCCTTTCTGAAATCTTACAGGATTATCAACGCTTATGTCTTTTTTACAAGAAGTGGGTAAACGCAGAACGTTTGCCATCATTTCTCACCCGGATGCGGGTAAAACAACCATTACTGAAAAAGTATTATTATTCGGAAACGCTATCCAAAAAGCGGGTACGGTAAAAGGTCGTGGTTCAAACCAGCACGCAAAATCAGACTGGATGGAAATGGAAAAAGAACGTGGTATCTCGGTAACTACGTCAGTAATGCAATTTCCATTTAATGGTTGCCTTGTTAACCTTCTTGATACTCCTGGACACGAAGACTTCTCGGAAGATACCTACCGTACTTTAACTGCGGTAGATTCATGTCTAATGGTTATCGATGCTGCGAAAGGTGTCGAAGATCGTACCCGTAAATTGATGGAAGTAACGCGTTTACGTGATACGCCAATCGTTACGTTTATGAACAAAATGGACCGTGAAGTACGAGACCCAATGGAAGTGCTTGATGAAGTAGAAAGCGAGCTAGGTATGGCTTGTGCTCCTATTTCATGGCCTATCGGTTGCGGTAAAGAGTTTAAAGGTGTTTATCACATTCACCGTGATGAAACTATCTTGTATCAATCTGGTCATGGCCATGAGATCCAAGAAGTGCGCACGATCAAAGGTCTTGATAACCCAGAGCTTGATGTTGCTATCGGTAACGAACTTGCGAGCAGTGTTCGTGAAGAGCTTGAATTGGTTATTGGTGCCGCACATGAGTTTGATTTAGAGCTATTTCTTAAAGGAGAGCTAACACCAGTCTACTTTGGTACGGCACTAGGTAACTTCGGTGTTGATCATATGCTTGAAGGTTTAACTGAATGGGCTCCTGCACCACAAACGCGTGAAGCGATTGAGCGTCCAGTAGAAGCAACAGAAGAGAAGTTCTCAGGCTTTGTATTTAAGATCCAAGCAAATATGGATCCTAAACACCGTGACCGTATTGCTTTCATGCGTATCGTGTCAGGTACTTATACTCAAAGCATGAAAATGAATCACGTCCGTACAGGTAAGAGCGTTAGTATTTCTGATGCAGTAACCTTTATGGCTGGGGATCGCGCGCGTGCTGAAACGGCTTATGCAGGTGATATCATTGGTTTACATAACCATGGTACGATCCAAATCGGTGATACGTTCACGCAAGGTGAAAACTTGAAATTCTCAGGTATTCCAAACTTTGCTCCTGAATTGTTCCGTCGTATTCGCCTAAAAGATCCACTAAAACAAAAGCAACTGCTAAAAGGTCTTGTTCAACTTTCAGAAGAAGGTGCTGTACAGGTTTTCCGTCCACTACAAAACAATGACCTAATTGTTGGTGCGGTAGGTGTGCTTCAATTTGACGTGGTTGTTTCTCGTTTGAAATCTGAATATAACGTTGAAGCTATTTATGAAGGCATCAGTGTAGCAACCGCTCGTTGGGTTGAGTGTTCTGACGGTAAGATGTTAGATGATTTCCAACGTAAAAACCAAACTAACCTCGCTTTAGATGGTGGTAATAACTTAACGTATATTGCTCCAACAATGGTTAATTTGAATTTGGCATCAGAACGTTTCCCTGACGTTCAATTCAGAGCAACTCGTGAACACTAATAGAGTGTTTATCAAATAAATGAAACGGAGTCTTAGCGGACTCCGTTTTTGTATCTATAGTTTAGTTAGTCGATGTTTTTAGTTTTTTGAATTTAGAAGGTTACTTATGTGGAAAATAATTAAACAATGGATTAAAAAATATGATGCATGGTGCAGATCTCTTGGATTAACGCCTGAAAATAAACGCAGTTGTGTTCCATATAAGAAAGAAGGTGAATAATGTCATTTGAATTTATTGACTCTCATTGTCACTTGGATTTTTCTCCTTTTTCTGGAAATGAGGCCCATTATCTTCAGAAAGCCCAAGCGAAAGGTGTCAGCAAATTTATTGTTCCTAGTGTTAATCAATTCAATTGGGCTAACGTTGTCTCCTTATCGGAGCAACATGAATCGATTTATTATGCTTTAGGCATTCACCCTCTTTTTATTTCAAGTGATCATCAAGCTGAAGTGACTTCTTTAAAGCAACTTGTTAGCGAGCATAGAGGTAAGTGTGTCGCCATTGGTGAGTGCGGCTTGGATTTTTGGGATAAAGAAAGCAATCGAGATGTTCAAATTGATGTATTTCGAGAGCAATGCTTTTTAGCCAAAAACTACCAGCTTCCCTTAATTATCCACAGTCGAAAAAGTCATGATCATGTATTAAAAATATTGCGAGAAATAAAGCCAGAGAAAGGCGGTGTTATCCATGGTTTTAGTGGCAGCCTTCAGCAAGCAGAGCAATTTATTCGTTTAGGTTTTTACATTGGTGTTGGTGGTGTGATCAGTTATGAGAGAGCAATTAAGACAAAAAATGCGATATCTAAGATCCCTCTTGAGAAAATTTTATTAGAAACAGACTCGCCTGACATGCCATTAAATGGATTTCAAGGAGAGGTAAATACGCCAGATAATGTCGTAAATTTGTTCGAATATTTATCTGTGATTAGAAAAGAACCTAAGCAAACGATTGCGAATATTGTTTATAAAAATACCACCTCTTTGTTTTCAATTTGAGTTAATAGTCATTACTTTAGGTGCAATTGATGAATATTTAGAATTCAACTAGTGATAAAGCTCACAATTATGAGTGAATACATGATGTATGGACGACGAATATGTGACAACAGCATTACTTTCTTGGTGGTTCAATGAGTATAATCGCCTCCGCTAATTTGAAACACGCCAACAAATAATTTAGGGAAAACTTTAACTATGAGCCTGCTAATGAGTTTGGTTGGGATCGTAGTACTGCTAGGTATAGCTGTACTTCTTTCTGACAACCGCAAAGCAATTAATTTACGTACTGTGGGTGGTGCATTTGCTATCCAATTCTTCCTTGGCGCATTTGTACTTTATGTACCTGTGGGTCGTGATGTACTTTACGGTGCATCTGAAGCCGTTGCGAATGTAATCAACTATGGTAACCAAGGTATCGAATTCTTATTCGGTGGCCTAGTATCAGGTAAAATGTTTGAAGTATTTGGTGGCGGCGGTTTCGTATTCGCACTACGTGTACTTCCTGTAATCGTATTCTTCGCTTCACTAACAGCGGTTCTTTACTACTTAGGCATCATGCAAGTAGTTATTAACTTCCTAGGTGGCGCGCTACAAAAAGGACTTGGCACATCTCGTGCGGAATCACTGTCTGCAACAGCAAACATTTTTGTTGGTCAAACTGAAGCACCTCTAGTTGTGCGTCCGTTTGTGCCAAAAATGACTCAATCTGAGCTATTTGCAGTAATGTGTGGTGGTCTAGCTTCTGTGGCTGGTGGTGTACTTGCTGGTTATGCTTCTATGGGCGTGCCTCTAGAATACCTAATTGCAGCATCATTCATGGCTGCACCTGGTGGTCTTTTGTTTGCTAAAATTATCAAACCAGAAACAGAAACTCCAATCGATCAACTTGATGCACTTGAGAACACTGGCGACGATAAACCAGCTAACGTTATCGATGCAGCAGCTGCTGGTGCGGCAACTGGTATGCAACTTGCGTTAAACGTAGGTGCAATGCTTCTTGCTTTCATTGGTCTAATCGCTCTAATCAACGGTATCCTTGGTGGTATTGGTGGTTGGTTCGGTATGCCAGAAATTACGTTAGAGCTTATTCTTGGTTACGTATTTGCTCCACTTGCATTCCTTATCGGTGTACCGTGGGAAGAAGCAACAATCGCAGGTTCTTTCTTAGGTCAAAAATTAGTAGTTAACGAATTCGTTGCTTACTTAAACTTTGCACCATACCTAGCTGAAGGCGCTGAAGTTGTTCTTTCTGAGAAAACAAAAGCAATCATTTCATTCGCACTATGTGGTTTTGCTAACTTATCTTCTGTAGCAATTCTTCTTGGTGGTCTTGGTAGCCTTGCACCAGAACGTCGTCATGACATCGCTAAGATGGGTATGAAAGCCGTTGCTGCTGGTACACTGTCTAACCTAATGTCTGCAACAATTGCAGGTCTATTCTTATCTATGTAATTTTATAGAATAGTATAGATAGGCAATTAAAAACCCGCATTTATTGCGGGTTTTTTTGTACCTGTTAGAAAATTTAAATTTGTGATGAAAAAATGAATCAATTTCACATTTTTTATGTAAAAAGATTGAGATGCAAACCGATTGCGTTACCAGAGAAAAACAATACCTAATTATTATATTGATATAATGAATCCATAATAAAAAAACAAATAGCTAGGTTTGGAAAATAAACTATGGTTAATGCATACACATAAAGAAAAGTTGAGAGTAAATTATGAATGAAGTTCTATTGTCTATCTTTGCAGGTTTAATTGTTGGCGTTGTTTTTTCAGCAATTAAATTACCAATTCCAGCTCCACCAGTATTATCAGGCGTAATGGGGATCGTCGGTGTTTACGTTGGTGCTGTTGGCTATCAATGGATTATTGAGCGTTTCTTTTCGTAATATCAGTGTATTTATATGGAAACATGGTTTCACTAGTGCCTCTAAAGAAGTATTGATAAGATGAGCCATGTTTCAACGGTGTCTCATGATGAGACGTTAGAGCGGTACTCATTCATTATATTGAAGTAAGTACTGGCGGCAAAATGGATATTGATTGGGCGTTATGCGCTCAAGTCTTCAAGGAATCAAGTCCGCTCATTTGCTGTTGAACTTAATATATGAACAGCAAAACTATCAAAAAATTTATTCTATTTTGGAGATAACAATGAGCGATTTAAAAGCAGCGGCACTACGTGCATTAAAATTAATGGATCTAACGACGCTTAATGATAACGATACAGATGAAGCGGTAATCGCATTATGTAAGAACGCGAAAACAGCAGTAGGTAATACAGCAGCTGTTTGTATTTACCCACGCTTCGTACCTATCGCTAAGAAAACGCTGCGCGAGCAAGGCACACCAGAAGTACGCATTGCAACAGTAACTAACTTCCCACACGGTAATGACGATATTGCTATCGCTGTTGCTGAAACTAAAGCAGCTGTCGCTTACGGCGCTGATGAAGTTGATGTGGTATTCCCATACCGTGCATTAATTGCTGGTGACGAAACTGTAGGTTTTGAACTGGTTAAACAATGTAAAGAAGCGTGTGGCGATATCCTTCTTAAAGTAATCATCGAAACGGGTGAACTAAAAGAAGAAGCATTGATCAAAAAAGCGTCTCAAATCTGTATCGAAGCAGGCGCTAACTTCATTAAAACCTCAACAGGTAAAGTGCCAGTTAACGCAACTCCTGAATACGCACGCATGATGCTAGAAGTAATTCGTGATATGGGCGTAGCTAAAACAGTTGGCTTTAAGCCTGCTGGCGGCGTTCGTACTGCTGAAGATGCACAAGCATATCTAGCAATGGCTGATGATATTTTAGGTGGCGATTGGGCTGATAACATGCACTACCGTTTTGGTGCATCAAGTCTACTGACTAATCTTTTAAATACATTAGAAGTAACAGAAGAAACTGCAGATCCAACTGCATACTAGTTTCTTGTTACTCGGTTTATAAGTAAGAAATAAATCGACTTAGATGAGGCATTACCGCCTCATCTACCTCAACCCTACCTATTTTAATTACCCAACCAAGATTGGGGAGGCACTAATGTATCTACCACAAGAGATTATTCGCAGAAAACGCGACAATAAAGTACTAACAACTGAAGAAATTAACTTTTTTATTCAAGGTGTTGCAAAAAATACCGTATCTGAAGGTCAAATTGCAGCATTTGCAATGGCGATTTACTTTAATGAAATGACAATGCCTGAGCGTATAGCATTAACATGTGCAATGCGTGATTCTGGAATGGTAATTGATTGGAGTCACATGAACTTTGATGGCCCAATTGTTGATAAGCATTCAACCGGTGGCGTTGGTGACGTGACTTCATTAATGCTTGGCCCAATGGTGGCGGCATGTGGTGGTTATGTTCCAATGATCTCTGGTCGTGGTTTAGGTCACACTGGCGGCACATTGGATAAATTAGAGTCAATTGCTGGCTACAACATTATGCCAAGCAATGAGATTTTTGGAAAAGTAACCAAAGAAGCAGGTGTAGCGATTATTGGCCAAACAGGTGATTTAGCACCGGCTGATAAACGTGTGTATGCGACTCGTGATGTAACAGCAACGGTTGATAATATTTCATTGATCACGGCTTCTATCTTATCTAAGAAATTAGCAGCAGGTTTAGACTCGTTAGTAATGGATGTTAAAGTGGGTTCTGGTGCATTTATGCCAACTTACGAAGCATCAGAAGAGTTAGCAAAATCTATCGTAGCAGTAGCAAATGGTGCTGGAACTAAGACAACCGCACTGCTTACTGATATGAACCAAGTATTGGCCTCTACAGCCGGTAATGCATTAGAAGTACGTGAAGCGATTCGTTTTTTAACTGGTGAATATCGTAACCCTCGTTTATACGAAGTTACGATGGCACTATGTGCAGAGATGCTAGTAATTGCTAACTTAGCAAAAGATGAAAAAGAAGCGCGAGCTAAATTACAAACGGTATTAGATAATGGCAAAGCAGCAGAATGCTTTGGTAAAATGGTATTTGGTCTTGGCGGTCCAAGTGACATTATTGAAAATTACGATAATCATTTAGAAAGCGCAAAAATTATTAAACCTGTATTTGCAGATAAAGCCGGTTTTGTTAATGCAATGGATACTCGTGATTTAGGTATGGCAGTTGTAGGTATGGGCGGTGGTCGTCGTGTTGCAACCGATACTATTGATTATGCGGTTGGTTTAAGTGATATGATCCGCCTTGGTCAAACAGCAGATACAGAACAACCACTAGCGATGATCCATGCTCGCAGTGAAGAACAATGGCAACAAGCCGCGGATGCTGTAAAAGCAGCAATCGTGATTAGTGATGAACAACCAGAAATGACTCCGGAAGTTTATCGCAAAATTCGCCCTGAAGATGTGTAAGGAAGAAAACATGAAACGTGCAATAATTTTAGTACTAGATTCATTTGGTATCGGTGCCGCAGGCGACGCTGAAAAATTTGGCGATGTAGGTTCAGATACTATGGGTCATATTGCTGAGCAGTGTGATAAAGGTCTAGCTGACAACAGCAATCGTCAAGGACCTTTAACTCTTCCAAACCTTTCTAAGCTTGGTTTAGCGATGGCGGGTAAAGAATCAACAGGTCAATTTGCAGCAGGTTTAGATGCGAACGCTGAGATCATTGGTGCTTACGGTCATGCGGCTGAATTGTCTTCAGGTAAAGATACGCCTTCAGGTCACTGGGAAATCGCCGGTGTTCCAGTGTTGTTTGATTGGGGGTACTTTTCTGATAAAACAAACAGCTTCCCTAAAGAACTGACTGATCGCATTCTTGCTCGTGCAAATCTTTCTGGTTACCTAGGTAACTGCCATGCATCAGGAACTCAAGTACTTGATGATTTAGGCGAAGAGCACATGAAAACAGGTATGCCAATCTTTTATACCTCTGCTGATTCAGTATTCCAAATTGCGTGTCATGAAGAGACATTTGGTTTAGATAATTTGCTAACGCTTTGTCAGATTGCTCGTGAAGAGCTTGCTGATTACAACATTGGCCGTGTAATTGCGCGTCCATTTATTGGTGAAGGTAAAGGTAAATTTGAGCGTACAGGTAATCGTCGTGATTTATCACTAGAGCCACCTGCAATTACCGTGCTGCAAAAATTAGTTGAAGAGAAAAACGGTCAAGTTCACTCAATTGGTAAGATCTCTGATATTTACGCAGGCTGCGGTATTACACAAAAAACTAAAGCAACGGGCATTCCAGCATTATTTGATGCAACTAAAGATGCGATTGAAACGGCAGGTGATAACACCATCGTATTTACTAACTTTGTCGATTTCGATTCAGCGTATGGTCACCGTCGTGATGTGGCGGGTTATGCCGCAGCGTTAGAATATTTTGATGGTCGTCTTCCTGAGATCATGGATATGCTAAAAGAAGATGATATTCTTATCCTAACGGCTGATCACGGTTGTGATCCAACATGGCCAGGAACCGATCATACACGTGAACATATTCCTGTTATTGTTTATGGTCATAAAGTACCTGCTGGCTCATTAGGGCGTCGTGAGACATTTGCAGATATTGGTCAAACCTTAGCAGAGTACTTTGAAACCTCTGATATGGAATATGGAAAATCTTTCCTATAAAAAATAATAAGCAGTAGAGCTCGCTCTGCTGCTTTTTTTCTATTTAAAGTTAAAAGAAAGGATACAAATTATGGCTACTCCACATATTAATGCTGAGATGGGTGATTTTGCAGACGTAGTACTGATGCCTGGAGACCCTATTCGTGCGAAATACATTGCAGAGACTTTTCTTGATGATGTAGTTCAAGTGTGTGACGTTCGTAATATGTACGGCTTTACAGGTACTTATAAAGGACGCAAAATCTCAGTAATGGGCCATGGTATGGGTATTCCATCATGCTCTATTTACATGACTGAGTTAGTTAAAGATTTTGGCGTTAAAAAAGTGATCCGTGTAGGTAGCTGTGGTGCAGTGAATGATGGCATCAAACTACGTGATGTTGTGATTGGTATGGGTGCATGTACTGACTCAAAGGTTAACCGTATTCGTTTTAAAGACCATGATTTTGCTGCGATTGCTGATTATGAAATGGTTCGTAATGCAGAGTTAGCAGCTCAAGCTCGTGGTATCGATGTAAAAGTGGGTAATCTTTTCTCTGCTGAACTTTTCTACACGCCAGATCCAAGTATGTTTGATTTACTAGACAAATACGGTGTTGTAGGCGTCGAGATGGAAGCCGCGGGTATGTACGGTGTTGCTGCTGAATACGGTGCAAAAGCATTAGCAATCTGCACTGTATCTGATCATATCAAAACTGGTGAGCAAACAACATCAGATGAGCGTGCAACGACATTTGATGAAATGATGTTAATTGCTCTTGATTCAGTATTACTTGGCGACAAGTAATGTTTAGATAGAATCTAAGTAGCAATAGTTAGAAATAAAAAAGGCGATGAGGATAACTTCATCGCCTTTTTTTAGTGCGCCGAGCATGGCGTTGTTCTAGGAGGTGAAAGTCCTCTACGGGCTCAGTCGAACGAGAACCGTTAGCCTATGCAAGGGTGTTCACCGTGAGGTGAAATCTGAAGGAAGCAAATG